>FWWM01001057.1_pt1 | contig 87309 bp, 78 predicted proteins | sample 2228351 | NCBI WGS metagenome assembly FWWM01 (sample SAMEA103939774, study PRJEB20133) | metagenome | reverse complement strand
AAAGTGAATATCTGTCAGCTATGGTTGATCTACTCAGTAATGTGAAATCCTTTTTAGACAGTGTTTTTTCGCTGTACATTGATGCCGGTCAAGATGTTCAACAGATTTTCAACATGATATTTGGGAGATGAGGTGTATGAAGAAGGGTATAATTGTTTTTCTGCTTGTTTCGCTGCTCCAAGCGTTTGTGATTTGTGCATCTTTTGAAGATTTGCTAAGAAATAGTCTTTCAAACGATCCGGACTATCTTTCCGCAAAGTTAGAATATGAGAATTCTTTGTTCGAGAGGAAACAGAAAGATAGTTGGTTCATCCCTTATATCACAATTGGAGATCAAGCCCAGAGCATGTTTGGGGCGGTTTTTGAGGGTGATGAAATCGATTATTCTGTAAATTTGCCGGTGTCAATAACGTTCAAAGATGTTTATGGATTCAACTTTTCCATCGGGAACGGATGGCACTACAATTTGAGCAACAATGAATGGACAGACTCAGGTTGGAGTCTGACCATCAGTAGGGAGTTGTTCACAAATTTAGATTTAGATGATTTAACCATCTTGCAGAAGATTACGAGTGCCAGATGGAATTTACTGGATGCTCGGAACAATGTTTTCATCAGGCTGATCAACGAAATTTTCAGCGATTTCTACTACAGGGAAAGTCTGGAAATTCTCAACAATCAGCTCGAAATCCTAGAAAGGCAAGTGTCAGTGATTCAGGACAAGTACCAGCTAGGCATCGTTTCTGCCGAAGAGTTTTTGCAGACGCAAAAGGAGCTACAAACTTTGACGCAGGAGCTTACCGATTTGCAGAGGAGCCGTATGAGTATTAGCAGATCGTATTCGAAAGAGGATTTTGACCAAATGATCGCGGTGATGGATAGAATCACCTCAAAACTCCCGTCCGAAGATGAGGCAATACAAATTGCAAAAGAAAGGGCAGATGTTAAAGCCAAAGAAATAGCACTTGAGATAGCGAAACGAGAATACGAAAGAGCATACCAAGCTTTTCTACCCAATCCTACTGTAGCGGTAAAAGTTTCCCAGGATCCATCAACTTCAAGTGGGTTCTCAATTTCTTTTGGATTCTCACTGAGTTATACCATTCTTGATCGTGGTGAAAGAAATTATGAGTTTACAACTGCCTCCCAGAATTACAAAATTCGACAGCTAATCTACGATGAAACCGTTTCGTCATTGGAAAGAGATATAAAGGGAGCATTATTGGCGATAAAAGTGGCTGAATACTCCAGGAAGGCATCAGAATTGGATTTGCGTCTTGCCCAAATCGACTATGACAGGATAGTGAAAGCAACAGAATATTTCTCGGAGGACGATATTCAAAAAGCAAGGCTTGAGGTTAAGAGCGCCGAGATCGCGGTTTTGAAAGCGCAATATGATCTGCTTCTCGCGAAGGTAAACTACTTGAAGCTGTTGGGATATGATCTTGTCGCTATTCTCGGAGGGCAGGTGGATTATTGATGAAGAAAACAGTTGCGAAATTCTCATTTCTCGTGATTCTTGTACTTTTGTTGACTATTTCGTGTAGCAAAAACACTTCATCGAACCAATCAGCAACTGCTAACTATACGGAATATGTTGTATCCAGGCAGAATCTGTTAGAAACGCTGAGTTTATCTGGGACACTCTATGCTCGAAATTCTGTTGATATTCTCCCGCTTGTAACCGGTGTTGTAAAAAAGGTGTACGTCTCCAAAGGTGATTCTGTTAAGGCCGGAGATGTTCTATTCGAAATCGACGAGACTGAGTATAAGTTGTCCTATATAAAGGCTTTGCAGAATTACGAGAATGCCAAGCTGACTGGCTCGAAGCTGCTCTTGGAACAACGAGAGTTAGAACTACAAATAGCCAAGAGAGATTTGGAAAGATGTATTGTTCGTTCACCAATAGACGGTGTAGTTGTATCGATCAACGTTAAAGAGGGTTATCCACTGACAAGTGGTACAAGCAGTTCCGGCAGTTCGAGCAGCATTGCAACAGTTGTGGGTACCGATAGTTTCTATGTGGCTGCAAATGTGGATGAAATAGATTATTCCAAGGTGTCTGTTGGACAAAACGCCGTGGTTACAGTTGATGCTTTGAGTGATCTAAGATTGTTAGGACGTGTCTCATACATTTCGAGAGAAGCTGAGACTTCGAGTGGAATAGTGGTGGTTCCGATTGAAATAGATCTACTAAGCGATTCGGTTCAGCGACCATCAGAGTCTTCAACGGCTAGTGTATCTGCTGCAAGGCAACGAAATGTGACCACACAGACATCTTCTCCAAATGCTCCAACTGTCTCAGCAGCGCAACAACAATCACAAAGAAAATCTGCATTGAATGCTCTCATTCCTGGTTTATCTTGTCAAGTGGAGATAATTCTTGTTAACAAGCCCAATGTGATTGTTGTACCGACTAGGGCTGTTCAAATTGAGGATGGCCAAACCTATGTTACCGTTAAGACTGGTGACGAGACTGAGAAAAGAATCGTAAAGGTCGGTGAAAGAACATCCTCAAGTTACGAGATAATCGAAGGACTGAACGAAGGTGAAATAGTCATTGTGCCAACCATTCAAAGAACAAGCAGTGGCAACCAAACAATGCAAAACCCGGTTATGTTCATTGGTCCCGCAGGCGGTGCACCACCGCGCTGAGTTTGGATTGATAGGAGGTTCCCTTATGCCAGCGATCATCAAAGTTGAGAACCTTTCAAAAACCTACAAATTAGGCGACAATGTGGTCCGAGCCGTTGATGGTGTGAGCCTTGTGATTGAAAAAGGTGAATACCTGGTCATCATGGGACCATCAGGTAGTGGAAAGTCTACGCTAATGCACCTGATGGGGTGCTTGGACAAGCCGGACTCTGGAGAGATGTTCATCGGCGATTATCAGATATCAAAGTTAAGCGACGGACAGCTTGCCAAGATCAGAAATAAAATGATAGGCTTTGTCTTTCAGCAGTTCAACCTCCTTCCAAGGTTAACTGCTCTTGAGAACGTGGAACTTCCAATGATCTATGCAGGTTTTCCAAAGAACCAAAGGAGAAAGAGAGCCAAGGAACTCCTTGAACTGGTTGGCTTAGGAGATAGAATCCACCATAAACCAACGCAGCTATCGGGTGGACAAATGCAAAGGGTTGCCATCGCAAGGGCATTGGCCAACGATCCTTTGGTGATCCTTGCGGATGAACCAACTGGAAATCTTGATACAAGAAGTGGAGAAGAGATACTGAGGATTTTCGCAGAACTCAACGAGAAAGGTTACACGATAGTTGTAGTCACGCATGATGCTGAAGTTGCCGAATACGGTGACAGAATAATCCACATGAGAGACGGAAAAATAGTCTCACAAGAGGTGAGAGCCCATGTTGGAAATGTTTAGAGAGGCTCTGAGATCGATCTTTGCAAACAAACTTAGATCGTTTCTTTCAATGCTCGGAATTGTGATCGGAGTTGCCGCCGTGATAGCTGTTGTATCGGTTGCAGAAGGTACAAGTCAGGGAATTAGAGCAAACCTGTCTGCCATCGGGTCGAATCTGATAATGATCTCACCGGGATTTGCCGGTGGAAGGGCTGGTCAAGCTGCTGTGGCTTTGAGCGATATTTTGACAAAGGATGATGCTAAAGAGATAGCTGTCATGTGCCCCTCGGTTAATTACGTGACACCAGTACAACAGGGGAATTTTATGGTTCAGTATGAGAGGCAGAACACGATGGCCACTGTTTTAGCCGTTGAACCTTCGATTTTTAACATGCTGAAACTGAATTTGGTCGAAGGAAGCTATTTTACAGACGAACAGAACCGTTCAGCAAGAAGAGTTGCGGTTATTGGCAGCGAAATTGCCAGCACACTCTTTCCAGACGGAGATGCTGTTGGAAAGACCATAAGAATCTCTTCGCAGAGAATCAGACAGACGTACGTTGTCATAGGAGTACTCGAAAAAAGCGGAAACCTTTTCTTTTTGAACCCAGATAGGTCAATAATTGTTCCATTTGCAAGTGCGGACCAAAGACTGTTTGCAAGAAGGTATGTTTCATCAATCATAGCGCAGGCAAAATCAGAAGATTTGGCACAGCAGGCTGTCTCGGAAATAGACGCCGTTCTGTATTCAAAGTTCATGGATGAAAACAAATACATAATCATCAGTCAAGAAGCAATGCTTGAGACCCTCAATCAAACGATGCAAATGCTTGCCTTTATGTTAGGTAGCATTGCTGGGATATCGCTTCTTGTTGGTGGGATTGGAATAATGAACATCATGCTTGTCTCTGTTGCCGAAAGGACAAGGGAAATCGGGGTGAGAAAAGCCGTTGGTGCAAACAACAGGCACATACTTCTTCAGTTTTTGATTGAGTCTGCCACACTGACAACAACAGCTGGAGGAATTGGAATTGTCGTTGGAATACTCCTATCAAGGTTGATCGGAGCAGTGGGTTCTCTTCAAACTGCTGTCACGCCTGGTGTTATTCTGATAGCCGTCTCGGTTTCCGTAGCCGTTGGGATATTCTTTGGCGTCTTTCCAGCCAGGAGGGCTTCAAAGCTCAACCCAGTTGAGGCTCTCAGATATGAATGAACTGGTGGAGGCGGCGGGAATCGAACCCGCGTCCGAATTTGAGAAGCCCCAGGCATCTCCGAGTGCAGCTCGTGTTCTCAGGTCGATTCACAACGCCCACGAGCAGGCTTTGTGAATCCAAGTCCTTCTTAGACTTCCCTCTGCTGGACGAAGGACATATCCAGCGTCGGTAGGCTGAATCTCTGACGCCCCCTTCAGGCCTCAGCCAAGCTCTGAAGGGAACGGCTGCTTATCTATTAAGCAGCAAGAGCAAGTTCTTCGTTGGCACTTATTTGTTGTTCCACCTTTTTTACGAGGTGGCGGAGACCTCGACTCGCTTCCTGGGGCAACCCAAACCCGTCGAAACCTTTCGCCCCCGCGACCTCATAGTATACCACAAGAAGAGTCACTTTGCAACAGGTTTCGGAATATGCCTAACAGTTCTTGAACAGTTTGACGCCAATGCTTAACCAAGTAACACGAGACCCTTTTCTCGCAGAAATCTCTCGAGTACCCGTTTGAAGGCCTCGTAGACGCGTGGGTGGAACTTTTTGCCAACCATTTCACTTTCTATGATCTTTAAGGCTTCGTCGATACTCAAAGCCCTGCGGTATGGTCTTTCTTCTATCAATGCGGTAAAAACGTCGACCATGGCGACGATTTGTGCACGCAAGCTTATTTGATCGCCAACCAGTCTGTCTGGATAACCAGTGCCATCGATGTTTTCGTGGTGATGCCTAACCACATCCGCAACCAAATCCCAGCCAGAGATGTTCTTGATAATCCTTTCACCGTAGACTGGATGCATTTTCATCACTTCGAATTCCTCTGGAGTCAGTCTGCCACTTTTGTTTAGAATACGCTCCGGAATGCCAATTTTTCCGACATCGTGGAGCAGAGCCCCGAATCTTATAGCCTCTAAGTCCGCAGGATTTGTGATGCCAAGTTCTCTTGCAAGTTCAAGAGCCAGTGTAACCATGCGATCAGAGTGACCTCGAGTACCTACGTCTTTTATCTCAATCGCCTCTGCGAGGGAGGATATGATCTGAATGTTTCGCTCTTCAAGGGTTTTTTTGGCTTCTTCAAGTTCGTTTACGGTGTCCTGAAGGCTGTCCATCATGCTGTGCATTTCGGCTTGGGTTGCCTTTTCGGTTTCCAACAGACGCAGTATGGAATTTTGTAGCTCGCTTAGTTCTTCAACCTCTGTTTTGATCGGCACATAGTGTGTTTCTTGTCCTTTAGTTGCTTTTGCCGCAGCTTTGTTGACACTATCCAACACTAAGGCTATAGAACCAACTAGTCTTTTCTCGAACCTCAGTAAAACAGCCAGCCACGTACTTGCACCAATCAAGGCGGCAAATGAGACCAACAGATACGGACTGATGTCGTAAAGATACGTTGTCAACGGAACAAATAAACCGATCTTAGCGTTTGACACGGGTAGATCTTTGAGTTCTATAAATCCTATCGATCCTCCTATCTGAGTCAATCCGAATTCTTTGGTTAATTTCTTTCCGACCTGCTCGGGTACATAGGAAAGCACTATGACGTTCTCATCCGAGTTGACAAGATATGTGGAAGCTCGTCTTCCGTGGGCATGCCGAGTGAAGTACTCTTGGGAAACTTCGATGAAAATGTAGCCATCATCCTCTGGGAGAATGAATTTGGCACTGTTGGTTTTGGAAAATATACCCGAAAATCCACCAACCAAAGCTGGCAGGGATTTTGTGGTCACGAGATGTGAATAATCAACTTTTGTTTGTTTGTCTGCTAAATTCTCGTCAAGTTTCCTGACAATCAAGCCTGGTTCGAAATATCCGTGCTGAACAGTTTCAGTCAAAAGGGTGGTATAGTGATCGTGCATCCAGTCAAGGTAACTGTCGACGTAAAATTTGTGCACGCTTCTAAACAACAGAAAGAGTCCAAACAGGAAGGTCATCAAGAGTATGAATATCAAACCGAATCCGTATCGGACAAGGTTTCTCGTCGCCGTGGACAATCTCAAAAGCATCACCGTCCGCGCCAGTTGACAAAGTTGCCATTTTCAACAACAACAAAGGAAGGTTTCCTTTCAGCCCACAGATTCTCGTTGATAGTGAAACTACCGGTGGCAACAGAGAAGGTTTTTCCAACCAAGTACTCGCCTGCCAATCTTGGTTCGATTCCTTGTCTTATCAAAAATTCCACCACGTGCATGGCGTCGTAACATCCTGCAGCCGCCATGTCCGTGAAATCTTTCTTTTGCATCGAAGCTTTATCAAACAAGTTGTACACAATCATACCTTCCACAGCTTTGGAGCCAATTTGCAGCAGCACATCGGAGTAGACATAATCGCTGCCAACCAAGACTCCATCAAAGCCGCCCGACCTTAACTGCTGAGCCATCATACCTGCTTTACGTCCTTCGGTGACGAAGAGCGCAGCGTCAAAATCTGTAGGAAGGCTCGTAATTTTCATCTCGTCTATGTTACTCACCAATATTCTCGTTATCTTTTTGGTAGGCAGATACGAAGTCAACAGTTCGTAAAAAGCATCACAGTAGACAGGATTGTCAGCATCAGTGAATACAAGTATGCTGTTGTAATCCGCCAGTAAGCTGGCAATATGTTTAACTTGCACTTCGTCGGAAGTTGCTAAGCTGAGCAGATAGTTGCTCTTTCCGAGAACTGCCGGCGAAGTCACAGTCGGAGCTATCGCAAAGATTTCGTATTTCTCCAAAAGAGATAAGAGTTTTTCCACCTGTGAACTTGTTCGTGGACCGACGGCGTAAGAGCGTCTATATTGGCTCAAGGATTTCTCTATGTCCCTTAGATCACGATCAATCCGCAGTGGGACAATCTTGATCTTAGAACCCGTATCTTTTATGTACCGCTCTACTCCTGTGTACATTTCACTCTGCCCATCTTCGAAAAACAAGACTTTAGGCACAGACGCGTGCGCGTACGCTATGAATATTGTTATGACGCTTACAACCAAAAACGCAATGATCAAGACCAACCGCATCACTCAGCAACCTCCAAAGCGAAACCCGCTGTACCCGGACCAACGTGTGTTGTTATAACCTTTCCCATCTCCGTGAACGGTGCGTCCAGTACCTGGTAATGATTTTTCATCTCCTGCAGAATTGACTCTGCATCCTCTCTTGCGTTTGCATGTACCATTATCAATCTGACCTTTGACCCTTCCTTGACTAGGTCCAAAGCCTTCTTCACGAGCATTTCTTGTGCTCTTTTCTTACCTCTTGCCTTTTCGAATGGTATTAGTCTACCCTCTGGATCGATCCATATACCAACGTGTATGTTCAAAAGTGTTCCAAAGAAGCCCTGCACGCGAGAAACGCGTCCACCCTTCACAAGAAAATCGAAATTCGAGACGTAGAATATCGCCCTGTACTTTCCATTAGCAAGTTCATCGTTCAGGATCTTAACAATCTCTTGTGTTTTGATCCCTTGCTTCTCAAGTTCCCTTGCTCGTCTTGCAAGAGGAGGCATAGCAGCGGAGGCAAGTTTGCTGTCGATGACGTAAACTGGAATCTTGACCTGCTGAGCCGCAATGCTTGCTGAATTGTAAGTTTGCGAAAGTTTTGTGGAGATGCATATTACCAAAATTTCATCATAGCCGTCCTGCTCGAATTTCCGATAGATTGCCTCAAATTCTCCGGGAGAAGGCTGGGAACTTTTCGGCAAATCCTTTGCAGCACTGATTCTCCTGTAAAAATCTTCAATCTCCTTCAAATCTCGAGTATCATCCTCTTGGCTGCCATTCGACCAGTTGATATGCAACGGTGCAACTGCAATGTCATACTTTTCTATCCAATCTCTAGGTACATCGGAAGTGCTATCTAGAACTATCTTGAGCTTACCCATGATCTTCACCTCCACCGAGTAATTCCGTTAACGAGTTTAGCAGATTTTTATTGTGTTTCGTTCCAGAACTCACGACATCCCCAAGTACGCTTTGGCGACCTCTTCGTTGTTTATCAAATTTTGACCACGGTCCTGAAGCGTTATTCTCCCAGTTTCAAGTACATAACCATAATCGGATATCTTAAGCGCTGCAAGCGCATTTTGTTCTACAAGCAATATGGTAACCCCCTCATTTCTGATTTGCTGAATCACTTGGAAAACCTCCGCAACCAATAGCGGTGCTAAACCTAGTGAAGGCTCGTCCATCATCAGTATCTTTGGTCTGGACATTAATCCACGTGCAAGCGCAAGCATCTGCTGCTCTCCCCCGGACAACGTACCACCGAGCTGTTTCAGCCTTTCTTTGAGCCTTGGGAAAAGCTGCAGCACCCAGTCAAGGTCTTTTTTAATCTCACTTTTTTCCTTCCTTTTATAGCAACCCATCATCAAATTCTCATAGACGGTGAGATTTGGAAAGATCTTTCTGCCCTCTGGTACAAGAGTTAAACCAAAGTTGACAATATCATGAGTAGGCAGATTCGTGATATTGGTTCCGTTGAAGATAACTTTGCCGTTGCTCTTGCGAACTACGTTCATTATGGCATTGAGCGTCGAACTCTTCCCCGCACCATTTGAACCTATCAAAGTGACTATTTCACCTTTTTTAACGTGAAAAGATATCCCCTTCACAGCATGTATGCTGCCGTAGTGAACATTCAAATTCTCGACACTCAAGATAACATCGTTCACAGCAATACCTCCTCACCGAGGTAGGCTTTTCTGACGAGAGGATTGCTCTGTATCTGCCGAGGATTTCCTTCGGCGATTAGCTTACCGTAATCCATGACGTATATACGTTCGCATATGCCCATAATGACTTTCATGTCGTGTTCTATAACGATTATTGTCACTTTGAATTGTTCTCTAACCCATTTGATAAAGTTCATCAGCTCTGTTGTCTCCTGAGGATTCATGCCCGCAGCTGGTTCATCGAGCAGCAAAAGTTTTGGTTCCGTAGCTAATGCACGAGCTATCTCAAGTTTCCGCTGCAATCCATATGGCAGGGCACTCGCCTTATCCTGTGCGAATTGTTTTAAACCGACGATTTCCAAAAGCTTGAGTCCCTCACTGCGCATCTGCCTTTCCATTGAAATGGCCGAAGGCAGTTTTGCAACGCATTTGAAAAGCCACAACCAGTTTCTGAGTTTAAGGTGCTGCGACACCATGACATTTTCGAGAACGGTAAGATCAGAGAACAACCTGATGTTTTGAAACGTTCTAGCAATTCCAAGACGAGTTCTTTCATATGGTTTCTTGTAAGTTATATCTATCCCTTGAAACTGGATTTTTCCACCGTCAGGGTAATACATTCCTGTTATCAAATTGAACAAGGTTGTTTTTCCAGCACCATTTGGTCCTATCAAACCGAGCAGTTCTCCCTTTTTGACGTAGCCTGAAAAACTATCGACAGCTGTCAAGCCTCCGAACTTCTTTGTCACCGATTCAAGTCTGAGCACAATTTCATCCATGATTCTCACCTCGTCTGAATCTTCGAATGAATCCTACAAGACTGTCCCAAGTTAACTCGTTCCTTCCAAACAAACCCCTTCTCCAAAAAAGCATCAACACAATCAAGAGTAGAGAAAGAACAACCATTCTCATTCCAGGTATGCCTGGGATAGTCAAAACACCTATTTTAATTGGACTTTCGAGAACTCTGAGATATTCAAGACCTACCGTGTATATAACCGCACCAAAGATCGAACCAGTTATGCTACCTAGTCCGCCAAGTACAACCATTATCAGTATTTCAAAGGTTTTCGTAAACGCAAAAGACTTTGGATCTATAGTCGTGATCAAATGTGCCCAGAGAGCCCCACCTACGCCGGCGAAGAACGATCCGATGACAAAACTCATGACTTGATGGGAAAAGACATTTATACCCATTGCTTTAGCTGCAATTGGGTCTTCCCTTATCGCCTTCAAAGCTCTGCCATAACTGCTGTTCACAAGGCTGGCTACTGTAAGTACTGTGACAAACGCCCATCCATATGTCCAGTAAATGTTAGTGTATGGCGGAATACCTTTCAATCCGAGTGCACCATTTGTAATAGACCATGCGTTGTTCGCGACAATTCTAACGACTTCTCCTAGCCCCAGCGTGGCAATCGCAAGATAATCACCAATCAACCTCAAGGAAGGAGCAGCGACAACATAGCCAAATGCTGCCGCAACAAGTCCGGCGATTATCGTGGCAGGCAGAAATGGCATTTCAATGGAGTTAAATGGATAAATGAGAGGCTTCACCAGATAAGAGATCTCTTTCTGGCTTATCGGGAGCGTTAAAAGCGTTGCCGTGTAAGCACCAATGGCTATAAATCCAGCGTGACCCAGCGAAAATATGCCGGTTATGCCATTTATCAAGTTCAACGAAACAGCGAGGACTATGTTGATCGCCACAAGATTCAAAGTGAGCCTTACATAGTCGGAGGCAAACTGCTGAGCAAGATGGAGTAAGATGGCTATAGAACCAACGAACAAGATCGTCAAAACCAACTTTGTAGCTGGATTTAGCGTCCTTTCCATCAGCATCACACCTTCTCCGCAACTTCTGTGCCGAGTATACCTGTGGGTTTAACAAGGAGAATAAGCAACAGTATGACGTAGGCGAATGCATCCCTATAACCAGCAAGTGCGGGGACAAACGCCACGATCATCACTTCTGTTACCCCAAGGACGAAACCTCCCATCGTCGCACCCTGGATACTTCCGATACCCCCAACAACCGCCGCAATAAAGGCTTTCAAACCAGGTATCAATCCTGTATATGGATAGACCTGTGGGAATCTCATGGCCCAAAGAATACCACCGATGGCTGCCAATGACGAGCCGATTGCAAACGTGAAACTGATTATTCGGTCGGCGTTTACACCCATCAACCTTGTTGTTGTTATGTCCTTTGCTATCGCTCGCATTGCCATGCCAACTTTTGTTCTGTAAACTATCCAAGTGAGGAGTATCAGCGCAACTACAGCCACAGCGATTGTGAGAAATGTCAGAAACGGTACTCTCACTTCTCCAATTTGAAGCATCCTGAGAAATTCTCTTGGATAAGCACCTGTCTGGGGATTAAAGGACTTTGGACGCCCACCAAAAACGACGGTGGCAAAGTTCTCCAAAAAAAAGGAAACACCTATGGCAGTGATAAGAGCCGAAATCCTTGGAGCATTTCTCAAAGGTCTGTAAGCCACTCTTTCGATAGTCACGCCAAGTAACATCGTTGCAAGCACCGCAAATATATATGCTCCCCACCACGGTAAAGTGAACAGAACAACTCCGTAGAAAGCAAAATAAATGCCAAAGGTGAAGATATCTCCATGTGCAAAATTGATGAGCCTGAGTATACCGTACACCAGACTGTATCCAATAGCTATCAAAGCATAAATTGAGCCAAGGGATATGGCGTTTATCAAATGCTGCAAAAAAGATTCAAATGCCAAATCTTTCACCCCCGGATTCTAAAAAGCCCCCGTAGGGGGCTTCAATATTCGCTAAAATTTTACGGCTGAACAACTGCCGATAGAACGAACTGCTTGTTTTTAACGGTGTTTATGACAGCGGGTTTAATCGGGTCTCCAGAGTTCGCCGGGAAGGTGATCAAACCGGCTACACCAGGAAAGTCCTTCGTTGCGGCCAAAGCGTCTCTAACCTTGACAGGATCAACAGATTGAGCCCTTTCGATTGCGTCAAGAACAAGATTGTAGGCATCGAACGCCAGAGCACCAAAGGCATCGGCTCTCCTTCCGTATTCATTCATATAAGCTTCGACGAAAGCTTTTGTAGTTGGAGAAAGGTCGGCATCGGGGTGGAAGTACGTTGTGTAGTAAAGACCTTCCACGTAATCGCCACCTATTTCGATCAGTTCTGGAGCATCTGCACCATCGCCAGCCAAGAACGATCCTTTGAAACCAAGTTGTCTTGCTTGCACACACATCAAGGCAATTTCCGCATAGTAGCCAGGCATGAAAATAACATCCGGTTTCTTTGCCAAGACATTTGTCAGCTGAGCTGAAAAGTCCTGGTCGCCTGTTGTGTAGTATTCGACAAAGTACGTACCACCGAGCTGCTTAAAGATTTTCATGAACTCGTTAGCCAATCCTACGACGTAATCTTGCGCAACGTCAACCATGATCGCAACTCGTTTAGCTTTCAGGTTTTCCCAGGCAAACTTCGCAAGTATCGCACCTTGGAACGGATCGATGAAGCAAGCCCTGAAAACATATTTCTTGCCCTGGGTTACAAGGGGGTTTGTTGTGGTAGTTCCTATCAACGGTACTTTCTTTTCCTCGGCGATCGCCCCAGCTGCAAGCGCGCAAGAACTGGTACAAGGACCAAGGATTGCAGAAACCTTTTCAACATCAATCAGCCTTCTAGCAACGTTAGCAGATTCTGCCTTGTCGCCTTTGTTGTCCAAAAGGATTACTCTGACGGGAATCTCCTTGCCACCGATTTTAACCGTTGGTCTGAGCTTCATGGCAAGTTTAATACCGTCCCACGAAGCTTGACCATAGCCTGCGATCGGTCCTGTCATTTCAAATCCTGCTCCAATTCTTACTTCAGTGAGTTCTTCGGCAAAGGCTACAAAGATAAGAGCGACAAGCAAAAACAGCGCGTAGATCTTCCTCATAAGCTTACCCCCTCCTGAAAAGTTTTGAACCTGGCATTGTCCAGGTTTGGTTGATATTTTACCATTCAAAGCAAAACTGTTCAAGCTAAGAAATGGGTAGTTTTCCAGAATTTTCAGCAGATTTAGCCAAAAAATCCCAAAATCTGGCTATGAACTGAGCTGTTCTGAAATCTTCGGGATAAGTTATCTTGAAATTCATCATGTCAGACAAAACCATGGACACTTTTAGGCCAGCTTTCAGAAAAGGAACGGTACCGTCATCTCCGGTTTCCATCTCGAAAACTTTCAGTGCGACATCATATCTGAAAGCCTGAGGTGTGAGTATCCTGTAAAGATTTTCACGTGGAATATGAGACTTTACAAAACTGTTTTCACAGTACGCAACCGTGTCCGAAATTCTAATCGCAGCTGTTGATGCCCCATGTTCCTTAGCCGCTGCTATCAACTGTTCCACAAGGTTGATTGTTATGAATGGCCTCGCTGAATCATGAAAAACAACGATCTCAGGTCGAAGTGATTCCAATCTTTTCAAAGCGATTAACGAAGTTTCATGTCTGGTCTTGCCGCCAATCACAATTTCCCTCAACTTTTGAAAATTGCCAGTCCATTTGCGAGCGTCTTCAACATATCCCTCTGGAACCATCAGTATGTAACTGTGTATACTCGCTGATTTTTCGAAAACTTCCAAGCTGTACACAAAAACAGGTTTGTTTTCAAGCAAAAGAAATTGTTTGGGGATACATTCGCCCATCCTCATACCTCTACCTGCTGCCATCAAAACCCCTATGTTCATCTTTCATCACCACATGTTAGAATATCAAAAAGGGGGAGGATCATGGTAGACCCTAAGAAGGTTGAGACGATAATATCTCAAATTGCTGGTATCACTGGAGTCAAAGTTGTGGCCGATGGGGAGGGGATCAAGGAAATTCACGTTGTCGCCGACTCGCAAAAGAATCCCAAGCAAGTGGTCCGCGATGTTGAGACGGCTATACTTGCATCCACCGGCCTTAGAATAGACAGAAAGATAATCAGCGTCGCACAGCTCACTGGCTCTGGCGAATCGATTATCGATTACAAAGTAGTTTCATTGAAAACGGAAGATCTGGGAAAGAAGATTCGCGTTGAGGTTACCATTGAACGTGGAGACGAAACGTACGTTGGAAATGCCGAAGGTGCTAAGACCAGTATGCAAAAACTCAAGACAGCTGCTAATGCCGTGTTTAACGCTCTTGATGAACTCAACGACTCAATATTCTCCGTCGATGATGCTAGAATCGTAACCCTTGCTGGAAAGGAATTCCTGATCTGCCACATTACGAAACTTGAAAATGGCGTTGAAAAAAGTATAATAGGAAGCAGTGAGCTTCAAAAAGATCCTTTAACCGCTGCCGCATACGCTGCACTGGATGCAATTAAAAGGGCTTAGTTTTGTTCGTCACCATTTGGACAATACTCGATAACTACCCGCCTGTACGGCTCAACACCTATAGAGTAGCTTCTTAAGTTCTTGTGTTTTTTCACTAATTCATGAATGATCCGTCTTTCCCCTGCGCTCATTGGCTCCAGCACCACTTTCTTGCTTCCTTTCTTTACCTTGGATATTGCCTGTTCAACCGTTTCATTTAGAGTTTTTCTTCTTTTTTCCTTGAGTTGCTCAACATCCAGTTCGACGGAAAGTTTTGTATCACTCACGCGATTGACAAAGATCGTGGCAAGATGTTGAATCGCAGCTATGACGTCCCTGTGGTTGTTAGTCCATTCCTTCAAGGCACCACCACGGAGTTCTACTGTGAACTTCCTGCCTATGGAGCTGACTTTCACCTCCGATGGACCAAGCTTCTGGAGGATTCTCTCGACAAATTCTTTAAGCCGTCGTTCGTAATAAGCGTTTTTGAACCTTACCTCAACAACTGCATCCCTTGCCATAAAGCCAAAGAAACCTCGCGACCCCTTGTCGATGACCGTGTAATCAAATTCTCCTTCGAGCAATCCATACTCTTGTTGTGCCATTTTCAGGGCTTCCTCAACAGTTGCTGCAGAAATTGTAACCTTTCTCACACAGTTCACCCCTTGACTTTCATTCCGAGAAGTTCACGCGTAGTTATCCCCCTTATTTTGTAGCGTTTGTAGATGTAATATGTCACAGCAAGCTGTATCACCGTGTTAACTGTATAATACAAGAACAAACCGCTGGGAAGACTTACAAAAAGAAATGGAAAGATTACGGACATCAGTATGCCCTGCCACGCGGATCGGGTGTCCGTACTCGTTATCAAAGTGTTGTAATAGCTCGCAACAATGGTTATTAAAATGAATACAGCATTCGCGGCAAAACCGCCAACAGACAAGTCATTCCAAATCAAGAATTTGCTGCCGTAAGCGAATTCCTCTTGAAAATATCGGATAACCGCATACAAAAGAAAGAATATCGGCAGCTGGATCAGAAGCATCAGACAACCACTGGCTGGGTTGACACCTTCTTCTCTGTAAACTTTCATAAGTTCTTCTTGTTGCTTCTGCGGATCTTTGTACTTTTTCCTTACAGCCTCTATCTTGGGTTGTAATTTTCGCATCTTTATCATTGATTTGGTTTGGGCATGGTAAAGCGGATAGAGAACAAACCTTATTACCACCGTGAACAAAATTATCGCCCATCCAAAATTTTTCGTCAATTCGTAAAGCCACCAAAAAAACCATACCAACGGATAAAAGAATGGGTCATACCAACTTGACGTTCCGCGAAGCGTTTTCAGTTCAGACGTTATCGATGTGTAATCATCTGCGAAGAGCTTTTTAAGGAAAATTCTCTTAAGCGGTCCAATGTGGATTGTTGCACTCAAGTTATCCTCAAACTGAACACGATTCCGGATTATGCTACCGCTGTTGAATTTGCTTATTGCAACGATTTTGTTCTTCGGAGCGAAAGAGATAAAGTATCCTCTCACAAATCTGTCATTATCCTCAAACCACACTCTCGGCAAAGTAAGTGAGAAATCTCCCTTAGAACTAACGTCGACCAACAACAGGTATTCAGGGCTATTTTTGACAGTGACTCTCTTTACAGTACCTCCTTCGTACTCGTAAACGAGTGTGACATCTCCAGTGTAGCTGCCCGGGGATATTTGATTTCCGACAACCAGGAAATTCACGACTTTTTCAATTCTGTTGCCATTCTCATCGTACAACTCTAAACCGTCCTGGGCTGCTTCGAAGATGTGAAGTTTTCTGTCAAGTGTTACATACACGTTCATCAAATTCCCGACCAAGTCGAATTCGTACTCGGAAAATCTCGTTTTAACCTTAAGGCTGCTTTCAGATTGAATCACGGTTATTTCGTTCTTTCCGAAAACAATCAGGCACATAGCCAAGAACACAATCGTCAAGAATTTCTTCAACTTGATCTCCTCCTCAGTTCGAATTTTTCCGGAACTGGATCGAATCCACCTGGATTCAGTGGGTTGCACTTTAGAACTCTCTTTATCGCCAAAAGACTCCCTTTCAGAAAACCAAATCGCTCTATAGCTTGATACGCATAGGCAGAACAAGTAGGCGTAAACCTACAAGAAGGTGGTTTTAACGGGGAAATGTATTTTTGATAGAAACGAATAAGCAATAATGCCGCTTTTCTCATAGCCCTTCGATTTCCTTTAGTAAAGAAAGTAAGCTGTTCTCCACTTCATGAAAACTCATACTTGAGAAATTAACAGAAAGGGTTTTCCGCGGAATAACAACTATGTCATAGTTTCCATTTAACTTGAATTTGTAGTTTCGGAAAACCTCTCTGATCCATCTTTTAATCCTGTTTCTATCATGAGCTTTCCCAAACTTTCGTTTCACAATTATTCCCAGTCTCGAAAGCTGCAAATCATTCTTGATGAACAAAACGGTAAAACGATCGTTTTGAATCATTTTGCCCTCGCGGAAAACCCTTTGGAAGTCTCTTTGAAATCTCAGACGCTCGCCTCTGGAAAGAGAATATCGCTTCAAACAGCTATTCTCCACCTTCCCTTGGCCCTGCGTCTCGCAAGGATTTTCCTACCCGAGGCGCTCCTCGATCGAGCCAAAAAGCCGTGTGTACTTTTTCTCTTCCTTCTGCTTGGTTGGTAAGTTCTCTTCATGCTGGCTCCTCCTTCTTTCTAAGTCTTAGCACAAGTGATTTTACCACAATCATTTTATCAGTCTACTTCTGAGAATTTCAATAGCCGAAAGAATTGCGCGCGCTCTCTTCTCACCAACGCCATCTATCGCCATGAGTTCTTCCATCGAAGCCGATAGCAGGTTCTTCAGGTTCCTGTATTTTTCGACGACTTTGGACGAAACAGCCACCGGTATCTTTGCGAGAAATTTCAAAACTCTGTAGCCTCTTGGATAACAGATTTGCTCTACAGCATGCGAGAGCGTTTGGACGTCCCAACCAAGGTACCTAACTATTTTCAAAGTGGCAATGTCACGATCTTCAAACATTTTGGATAGAAGTCTTTTTGATTCATCTAATTTCAGCTCAGTAGCGCTATAATCCATTATTAGCAGAGGTAGGATATCTTCCAGTCCCTCGATGAGTTCGTTGATTTGCAAATTCACCAGTTTCCCGTCGTCACCTAGTTCAATAATGTAAGGATAAATCTCCTCATATATTCTGAGCATTGTTAAAGCTTTTTCTATTGCTTTACCAAAGTCGTAAGAAGATATTCAATAAAGTTCCTCGTTCTCGATCTTCGACAATATCCTGTCGAAGTTTTCCCTATATCTTTCCAATGTATTTAGAGCCTGGGTGCTCCTGGTTATCAAGAGCCTTCTGTCGTTGAGCACATATTTACGTTCACCGACGTAAAGAGAGATCACGTTTCGCCGCTTAGAGATCGCAACAACCATTTTTCCAGTTTGCTTGGCTACTCTTTCTGCGGTCCTGTGTCTTATGCCGGTTTCCGACGTTGGAATAGTTGGATCTGGGACAAGATGGACGTTCGCAGCGAATATCCTAGTCAAGTCCTCCGATAACACAATCGCTCCATCCATTTTGGCAAGCTCGTACAGTCTCTCAGGAGTGAAAGAACAGTTCAGTTCAAAGCCACCCTGCATGATGTGAACAAATTTGTTAACATCGTCCACGAAAAATAGCAGCGCACCAAAGTTGGCCGATATAATATCGTCCAATGCTTTTCTCAACACCGATCCGGGCGATAAAAGCGCTATCTTTTCAAGTAGGGAATCGTCTATCAGCCTCGTGCACCTCCAATTATGTTGGCCAGTTCTTTGATCGTGCCAACTGCAACAAGATTCTCCACACGGCCGATTTCAGATGGCAGAGGACTGATGATCTTTCTAACACCGATCTTTTTCAAGGCTTCAACTCTTGCTTGAAACCGACTCACTCCCTTAAACCGACCATCCAGGCTTAGTTCTCCCATCAAAGCAGCCTGACCAACAGATTTGTCAAAATAGGATGAAATCAGTGCTCCAGCGACTGCAGCATCCACAGCTGTATCCGTTATGTGCAAGCCGCCTAAGACGTTGACATAAACATCGTGCGATTCGAGAGGTAAATTCAACTGTTTGCTCAGGACGGCAATGACAAGAAAAAGCTTTGTCAGATCATAGCCGCTGCTGACTCTTTTTGGCATAACTGATTTGGTTTTTGACACCAAGGCCTGAACTTGAACGACAAAGGCTCTTGATCCCTCGATGACGCACGATAAACTGTTGCCAGGTAGTTGTTCCGATCTGTCGAAAAAGCCAGAGCTTTCCAGCTGACTCAAACCAGCTTCTTTCATTTCGAAAACGGCAATTTCTCCAGAAGGACCAAATCTGTTCTTAATTGTTCTGAGAATTCTAAACTCTGTAACACGTTCTCCTTCAAAGTACACCACGGTATCCACCAGGTGTTCTATCAACTTTGGACCGGATATTTCACCGCTTTTCGTTATATGGGCAATTAGCACTGCTGGCAGTGAAAGCTTCTTGCAAATCTCTATGATTTTTTCAACTGCGTATCGAACCTGGACAACGCTTCCAGCATAAGCACCAACTTCCGAAGAATGCATTGTCTGAAGTGAATCAACAACAAGAAGTGAATAGTTGCTGTCGACCAATTGAGCGACAGCATCAGGGTCATTATCCGAAGTAATCATCAACCTTTCGGGATTTCTTATTCCCAACCTTTGAGCTCTCAAAGCTATTTGCTCAGGAGACTCTTCAGCTGCAACATAGAGCACATTTTGTCCACGAGCACAAAAATCGTCGCAGATTTGTAAGGCCAGGGTACTCTTTCCAACTCCAGGTTCTCCTCCGAGAAGGACAACCTGCCCCGGGATTAAACCGCCACCTAAAGCCGCATCCAGCTCTAAAAAACCAGTGCTGAACCTTTGTACTTTTCCTTTTTTTATAACCTCGCCAAGCGCAACAACACTCGCTGAGCTGCGTTTAGACTTTTCGAGTTTCGGCAACATCTCGGTTGCTGTGTCCCACGAACCGCACTGCGGGCATTTACCGAACCACTTGGCGGATCTGTACCCGCAGTTGCTGCAAACAAAATCCGTTCGCTCTTTCATTCACTCAAAGCTCCTGCTCTTTGTCTTCGTTTCGTGAATCTAATCGCATCACCAGACGATTTGCAAATGATTGTATCGCCAGGGTTGAATTTGCCTTTCAAAATCTCCTCGGCGAGTGGATCCTCAAGCAATTGCTGTATGGCTCGTTTCAACGGTCTTGCTCCGAAAACCGGATCGTAGCCTTTCTGAATTAGTAGATCTTTTGCCTCTTTGGTCAAAACTAAAGTCAAATTCTTGTTTTTCAACCTTTCACGGAGATCTGAGACCATTATGTCGACTATTTTCTCAATATGTTCTCTTGTCAACGGATGGAAAACGATTATCTCGTCAATTCTGTTCAAGAACTCGGGTCTGAAAGTCTTTTTGACCTCTTCGAGAACCAGCTGCTTGATTTCGTTGTATTCTTGTTGGAGGTTCTCTTCTGAGACGAATCCAAGCGTCCTTTTCGACTTGTTGATGAGAGTGCCTCCTATGTTACTTGTCATCACGACTATTGTGTTCTTGAAGTCAACCTCTCTTCCCTGTGAATCGGTCAAGCGCCCCTCGTCCATTATCTGCAGCAATATGTTGAATACATCTGGATGTGCTTTCTCGATTTCATCAAAGAGTATCACGGAGAATGGTCGACGTCTGACCCGTTCTGTCAAAGTGCCGCCTTCTTCGTAACCAACGTATCCTGGAGGTGCACCTATGAGTCTGGAAACAGAGAATCTTTCCATGTATTCACTCATGTCAAATCTGACCAAGGCTTTTTCATCACCAAACAAATGAGCAGCCAAGACCTTTGTGAGTTCCGTTTTGCCAACACCGGTTGGTCCGAGGAACAAAAAGACACCTATTGGTCTTCTCGGATCTTTTAAGCCACTTCTTGCTCTTCTTATCGCACGGGCTACCGCCTTTATGGCTTCATCTTGGCCGACAATTCTCTCGTGCAAAACTTTCTCCAGATTGAGGAGTTTGACGCTTTCGCTTTCCTCAAGTTTTGTCAAGGGTATCCCAGTCCAGCTCGAGACAACCTCTGCAATTTGGTCAACACCTACGTCAATTATTGTTGATTCAATAGTCTTTCTCCAGCGCTCGTACTGTTCATTGTAAGCTTGCGTTAGGGTCCTTTCGCGTTCTTTGAATTCTGCAGCTCTCTCATAATCTTGGTTCAGTACAGCAAGTTCTTTGTCTGTTTTTATCTGATCGAGCTGTCTTCGCATTTCGCGAAGTTCCGCTGGCAGGACAAAACTCTTAAGCCTTGCTCTGGCACCAGCTTCATCTATCACGTCTATTGCTTTGTCGGGTAAAAAGTGATCGGTGATATATCTTTTTGACAGATAAACAGCCGCCTCCAGTGCTGTTTCACTATAGCGTACTTTGTGATGTGATTCGTATTTGGCTCGTAAACCCTTCAGAATTTCCAGGGTTTCTTCAGTGCTTGGTTCCCTCACGTAAATCTTCTGAAATCTTCTTTCCAGAGCTGCATCTTTTTCGATGTACTTCCTGTATTCATCCGGGGTGGTTGCACCGATGCAACGAATCTCACCGCGTGCCAAGGCTGGTTTGAGTATGTTCGCTGCGTCAACAGCTCCCTCAGCTGATCCTGCGCCGACTATGGTGTGAATCTCATCTATGAACAGAATTATGCTTGTGTCTCTTGTCACTATCTGAAGAAGCTTTTTCATTCTCTTTTCAAATTCACCACGATACTTTGTACCTGCAACAAGGGCAGCAACGTCCAACGAAAAGATCGTTTTTCGCTTGAGCGGTTCAGGAACTTCTCCCGCGACTATCCTTTGAGCCAAGCCTTCAACGATAGCTGTCTTACCTATCCCCGGTTCGCCTATCAGAACCGGGTTGTTCTTTTTTCTTCTGACAAGCACCTGCATGACTCTTTCGATTTCCTCATCCCTACCAATGACTGGATCAAGCTGATTCTTCATCGCCATGGCCGTCAAATCGATACCAAACCCCTCGAGCTGTCTTACAGAAGCATTTTCAAGTCCTTTTTCAACTTCAAAATCGTTTGTTCTCGGAGAACTGTTTTCAATGATGACTCTCCTCAGACTGCTAAGATCTGCTCCCATTTTTTTGAGCACATGGACGGCTATCCCTTCACCTTCTCTGATTATTCCGAGTAATATGTGCTCGGGCTGTATTTTTTCGCTCCCCAGATACTTGGCTTCCTCATAAGCAAGTTCAATGATTCTTTTCGCTCTGGGGGTCATCTGCGGTGAATTTGTCATACCACGCATTCCCATACCTACTATCGAGATAACCTCATTCTTTGCCCTTGAGTAAGTTATGCCAAGCTCAGCGAGGCTTTCAGAAACGGGAGATTCCTGCTTCAAAATAGCAAGCAATATATGTTCGGTGCCAACATACGAATGTCCCATTTCCTTGGCTTCATTTTGGGCTTCCACAAAAACCTGTGCGGATCTCTCCGAAAACTTGTCGAACATGATCCATCACTCCTTTCAGGTCAGAACATTGAACATTAACGCTACCGTATTGTTTAGACAGTGAACCAACACCGACGGTGTTATCGAACCGTACACTTCCCTGAGGCTGCTCAAAAAAACTGCAATAACAAAAACATGGGGAAAAACACTGAGAGGATGCAAGAATGCAAAAAAGAGCGATGACAGAATTATCGTGGCGTTGATTCCAAATCTCCTTTTGAAGATGTCCTGAAAATAAACTCTAAAGGTGACCTCCTCAACCAGTGGACCTATGATCGTGAGCGTCAAAACCGTTGGCAAATTTATCGTTGCCGGTTCAAAGACATACTCAGTCTGTGGGAAAAACAGATTTAGTAAGAACAAGGCCCCGTACATCAAAGGTACGTACAGAAGTGATCTCAACAAATAACCAGGTCTGATTGCGAAAGTGGATTTCAAGTCTGAACCGTTGCTTTTCAGAAACAACATAATCACCAGCAGCAAGAGCAAATACCACACTAGGGCAAACCAATCATCTGGCCCAGTGTAATAACCTATTGATGAACCTAGGAACAGCAAACCCATTACTACGAGGATCTGCATCATTTTCAAGTCACATTTCTCCCAGTAAAATTCTATCATACAAACAAAATCCAGCACCCGACTGCAGGTGCTGGAAATCATCCAGAAAAATAGACGCAAAAGATCAGGGATTTTTTTTACATTGAAATTAGGCCTGTTTGCTAGCGTTGACTACCTTCATCAAACGCGATTTTCTCCTGGCCGCCTGATTATCGTGAATGACTCCCTTTGATGCCGCCTTGTCTATGACAGATATTGCCTCTCTGACAAGTTCATCCAACTTTTCTTTGCTTTCTCCTGTTTTCGCGGCTTCCAAGACTTTTTTGACTGCGTTCTTCATTCCTGTTTTGTAAGCTCTGTTTCTAGCTCTAGCCTCCAGTGATTCTTTCAACCTTTTCTCAGCTGATTTATTTTTCTTCTTTCCGGGCATCTAAAAAATCCCCTCCTTCACAGATTGAAAGCTCTTTTTAGTTCCGAAACAGCATCCAAAGCTTCCCAGGTGAAATCCGGATCGTTCCTACCAAAATGACCATAGGCAGCGGTCTTCTTGTAGATTGGCCTGAGTAGTCTCAACCTGTCAATGATAGCTTTGGGCCTGAAGTCAAAAACTTCGTTGATTACTTTCCTGAGTTTTTCCTCATCAACTTTGCAAGTACCAAAGGTTTCAATCATCATTGAAACCGGCCTGGCTTTCCCTATGGCGTAGGCCACCTGTATCATGAATTTGTCGGCCAATCCAGCAGCCACCACATTTTTTGCGACATATCTTGCCATGTAATGTGCGGATCTGTCAACCTTTGTTGGATCTTTACCGCTGAAGGCTCCTCCACCGTGTGGTATCCAGCCACCATACGTGTCGACTATGATCTTTCTACCTGTCAAGCCCGTGTCGGCTGATGGACCTCCGAGGACAAAACGCCCAGTGGGGTTCACCAGAATTTTTGTGTCATTTTTGAGGTAATTATCGGGGATCACAGGTTTGATAACATACTCTATCAACGCGTCGCGGAGGTCTTTTATAGTCACATCCGGTTCGTGCTGAGCCGAGATTAAAACAGTGTCAACCGCAACAGGCCTGCCGTTTTCATCGTACTCAACAGTTACCTGAGTTTTCCCATCCGGTCTCAAAAAGGGCAGGATTTTCTCTTTTCTAACCTGAGCAAGTCGCATCGAGAGTTTGTGCGCAAGAACTATTGGAAGAGGCATGTACTCTGCTGTCTCGTTTGTCGCGTAACCAAACATCATCCCTTGATCTCCTGCACCTATCTTATCGTATTCGTCGGTATCGTTGTTTTTTTCCTTGGCCTCCAACGCTTTGTTGACACCAATAGCGATGTCAGGTGATTGGTTGTGAATTGACGTAAGAACACCGCAAGTTTCACCGTCAAAACCATACTTAGCCCGCGTGTAACCAACACTCAAAATCGTCTTTCTAACAATATCCTGTATGTCAACATATGCCTCAGTTGTGACTTCCCCAGCCACAACTGCAAGACCTGTGGTGACGAGCGTCTCAACTGCCACACGTGCATTTGGATCCTGCTCGATTATCGCGTCCAGGATCGCATCTGAAATCTGGTCAGCCAATTTGTCTGGATGACCTTCGGTCACACTTTCACTGGTAAACAGCTTTTTCATTTCTCATCCTCCTCTTTGTGCAGTGCTTTTTCATATTCCTCTTTACTGACAAATTTTCCTCCATCCAGATTCACAGTTTTCACTTTGTATCCTGCCGTAAAAGCAGCAACCAAATGCAGTTTGTTTGGACAACGAGAACCGACGTACACCTTGTCTATTCTATACGGTGCAGATGGGTTATCATAATCGTTTATGAAATCGTAACCTATTCTAAGATGGCTTCTAAAGTATTCTCCACAACGATCACACCTAAAGTAGACAACATAGTGATTTCCTTCCTTGTAAAACGGATTCACCGATAAGTCTTTCGGTTTCTTTCTAAAGAGGCACATTTTTCACCTTCTCTCCACAAAGAATTCCAGATAAAAATCCCTGTTCCAAACATCGGTGAAAACGATCTTAACTGCACTTTTTTTCGGTAACCTAGCTATTTCTGCGAACCTGTTGACTTTCACCAACGAACTCCCAGCTTCCGGGTAAAGTTTATACCACGCTGAATAGCTATAGCCATCGGAAACTGAATCGCGCGTGTAAACACTCCACACGTTGTTGAACTCGCCCCAAGGTATCTCGGAAAAATCTATCTCGTACGCCAAAGTGCCGTCAAAGTAGAGTCTCAACCTCTTTAACCCCAAAACATTCCTCCCAGAAACACTCACCGCGTTGACGGCAATTTTCGGTATATCACCTCTAAAGGGATAAGTTCTGCCATCTGCGTAAGCGTACCGTTCAGTGTCTATGACTAAACTCTTCACCTCAAAATCGATTTTCTCAGGGACAGGTATCTCAACAAAATCCATAGGATTGTAACATATGGATTCGTCTACGCTTCTGATCTCAAAATGGCAGTGTGGCTGAGCGGCTTCGCCTGTTCGACCAGAATATCCAACAACTTCACCAGCTTTGAAGTAAATGCTTTTCTCTGGAAACTCAACTACTATCCTTTTCTTACCAAATTCGGAAGTTACCGATGCCACTATGTCTTGAATTCTATTTGAAAAAGAACTCAGATGTGCGTAAAGAGTTCTATAATCGTTCTCATGCTGCAGAACAACGACATTTCCATAGATGTCGTCTTCATCAATCTCCACCCTAACCAACCAACCGTCTGCTGCAGCTAAGATTGGGATACCTGATTGCATGTTGGTCGATAAATCAATTCCCATGTGAAAATGGGGTCCTCTGTTCCCAGTTCCTCTGAACTCTCCAAAGCTGGAAGTCAAAATCGGTCCTAATTCAACTGGTGGCACAAAATATGCCGCATAGCTTACCACAACCACCGTCAGACAAAGCGACAGCATAAACTTTCGCACTACTTGATCCCTCCTGCGAACATTTTTCGTATACGGTCGAGAATATTCTTGCGACCTCGCAACCTCAAACTTACCTTTCCGAACTCACAATTCTGTTGCACAATCGTTAAAACATCTCGTCGTTTCATTATCAGCGGGAGTTCTTCCGCTTCTATTTCGATGACCTCTTCGACCTCTTGACTGGATAACTCGCTGGATATCCTTTTCAAAAAGTCTTCGACACCGATGCCAGTACGGGCGCTCAGAAAAACAGCATCCGGGTAAATTATTCTCAGCTGATCCACAGTTGAACTGCTCAGCAAGTCAATTTTGTTGAAAACGACTATTCTCTGAATCGAATCGGCGGAGAGTTCCTCGAGAACCTTAACACAAACCCTTAGCTTTTCTAGAAAATTTTCTTCTGAAAGATCGACAACTACAGCTATCAGATCTGAGAACAGGATTTCCTCAAGGGTTGATTTAAAGGCTTCTATCACGGTGTGCGGAACATTCCTCACAAAGCCAACTGTGTCTTTCAGCAATATAAACCTGCCATCTGGTAACCTGACTCTTCGAATGACTGGAGAAAGAGAACTGAACATCCTTTCAGAGACAGGAACTTCACTTTTTGAAAGAACCTTTAACAAGCTGGATTTTCCGGCATTGGTATAACCGACAAGTGAAACCATTGGAATAGCACTTTCGGTCCTTCGCTTTCTTTGGACATCGCGGTTGCGCTTTATTTCTTCGAGTTTCTTTCTTATCCACGATATCCTCCGCTTTATGTAACGCCTTCTTTCCTCTAGTTTTTGTTCTCCGGGACCTCTGGTGCCGATTCCACCACCTGTCCTGGACAGATCTTTACCTTCACCAACAAGCCGAGGAAGCTCATAGGATAGCTTTGCAAGCTCGACTTGAAGGATACTCTCCTCTGTTGTCGCGTGTTTGGCAAATATGTCAAGTATTATCTGGGTTCTATCCTTCACGGGAACCTGCAGAAATTTTTCGATGTTCTTCGTTTGCAAAGGTGTTATCTCGTCGTCAACAACAACAAAAGAAGGATGAAAAGATTCCACCAATTCTTTCACTTCGGCGAGCTTTCCCTTACCAAGATATGTTCTTGAATCAGGTTCCCGCTTGGGTTGGATGACCATGCCGCGAACACTGATATCCAAGTTCGAAAGAAGTTGCTTCAATTCTTCCAGCGAGTCAGAATCGTTCCTTGTACTTACCAGTATCGCTGTGGCTGAATTTTCAACCCGTTTCTCCTTCAAATTTTTCTTCTGCCTCCTCTTTCTCTTTAGCTTCAACCTTGAACAACTTCACAAACGTAGATGGTATTATAGTGCTTATGGCATGTTTGTAAATCAAACTTTGCTGGTTCTCGCTCTCCAGAAGGATTGTGAAGTTGTCGAAGGATCTTATGTAGCCTTTTGTCTGGAATCCGTTGACAAGGTAAATCTTCACCTCGACTTTTCCAACTCTAAGCATGTTCAAAAACCTGTCTTGGAGATTAAACTTCTCTGCCATCCTCAAACCCCCCATCAAAGAAAGAACTGTGCTGAAGCTTCCTAAGCACAAGTTCTCGAATTGTTCTTTTAACATCTCTCTCTGAACAATCCAACCAAAGAGCGTCTTTGTACCTTCTGAACCACATCAGCTGTCTTCTGGCAAAATTCCTTGTATTCTTCTTGATTTTTTCCACGGCAGTCGAGAAATCCGTCTTGCCTTCCAGATACTCTATCATCTCAGCATAACCTATCGTTTTCATCGAATTGAGATCTTTGCCATAACCCTTGCTGAGTAGTTCGCCAACTTCCTCGACCAGACCAAGTTTTATCATTGCTTCTACTCTTCGGTTAATTCTATCATACAACTCGGCTCTCTGGCGATTTAAGACAACGATTTCAAACTTACCAGCCGGTTGTGCTTCCTTCTGCAGTTTTGAGAGTTGCACGCCTGTTTTAAACCACACTTCGAGAGCCCTTAGAGTCCTCTTTAGATCATTCGGATGTATTTTCGAGGCGCTTACCGGATCAACTTCGAGGAGAATTCGCCTCAGCACGCCAGGTTCGTGGTTTTCGCGTTGCAGAAGCTCGTCCCTCAGCTTGTCGTCTTTTGGAGCACCGTCAAAAATCCCATGCACTAGTGAGTCAATGTAAAGACCCGTTCCACCCACAAAAAGAGGTACTTTCTTCTTCGTCAGCAAATCTCTTGCTATTTCCGTACTCCTCTGCCTAAAATCGTACACGCTGAAATATTCATCGGGATTTACAACGTCAATCATATGGTGCTTCACAAGATCTAGCTGTTCTTTGGTCGGCTTTGCCGTTCCAATGTTCATGTAACGATAAATTTGCCGGGAATCAACCGATATTATTTCAACGTTTAGATCATGACAAGCTTCCAAAACAATATCGGTTTTTCCAACGCCTGTTGGTCCTGTTATTATCAACATTTCTTTTCAATCACTCCGTAAAAGACCTTGCTCTTGCGGCTTCCTGTGATTTTGTCGACTCTTACTCGGTCGAAGAGACTATCCATTATGTGAGTTTTGAGTATGACTCTTTTTCTCGCAACCCTGAGCATTTGGTCTACATCCTTTTGGGTCACAGTGTCATACTTGGCAAAGAGTCTCAATGGATTCATTGAGGAGGATTCAAAAACTGGGTTCTCAAACATAGGATCACAGTAGACAACATCGTAAGAGTTGTCCGGAAGGTTTTGAATATAACTCCTGAAATCGACATTCAAAACTTCTATTCGTTTCATTGCTTCATTGATCCAGTCCTCTTTTGCGGCAAAGCGTTTCAGCCCCTCTCTCACGACAATGTAGATGGGAATGGAAGCCTCCAAACCCACGACTTTACCATTCGGAAGGAATGCAGCCATAAGGATCGCTTCACTTCCAAGTCCCATTGTCGTATCCAAAACCGTTTCATCACCAACTGGATTCAAGCTCTCTATCAAATGATCTTTCAAACCGTTCTTTATGTTCCTCATCCTTACCTTTGCCGTGGAAGGATGAAAGAAAAGAATCCCTCCCTTCCACTTCACGACAATTCTGTCCTTTTCTACTACATAACAATAATCATCCTCGAGACGTTCCATCAACGTTGGATTCCTCCTTCTGGAGATGTATGGAACACACAACTCAGCCGCAAGCTGCTTTGCTTGCTCGATCTGATATTCATTTGCATCGTGAGATGTTGTCACAAAGATCATTTGCCAAGCTCTCCTTCTTGGTTGAGAAGATCCAATACTTTTGCTCTGAGAACATCGATTTCGTGTTTCAGTTCATTCTCTATCGCCCTTAGTTCTCTGTTTTTTGCGAGGTTGCCATGGTAACTGACGTAACCAGTGACTAAGAAAAAAGCAAGGATTATAATAGTTACACCCAGCCCTAATTCGCCAGCTGGTCTTAGTTTTCGCCTCTTCCCTCTTATCTTCATGTTCACCTTTCCCAATCTTATTTTAAGCCAGTTCTTGCTATACCTCTGACGAAATGTCTTTGTGTGAAGATGAACAAAATCACTATCGGAATTATGGATAGCGTGGCTGCGGCCATGAGTTGATTGTAAACTGTTCCCACATCGGTGCTAAAAGTTTGCAATCCAACGGTTAGCGTTCTGTATTTGTCTTTGTTCGTTACTATTAATACCCAGAGGAAAGCATTCCAGCTTCCAACGAATTTGAGCAGCGCACTTGTGATTATAACAGGTTTTGAAAGGGGCACAACGATTGTCCACAAGAATCTCCAGTGCGAACAACCGTCAATCATTGCCGCATCCTTTAGTTCCATAGGCAAGGTCAAAAAATGCTGTCTCATGAGAAATATCGCAAAAACGCTGACTATCCATGGGACGATCAAAGCGTAATAGGTATCGATCCATCCCAGTCTTGTGATGGTTATGAAATTCGGTACCAGCAGAACCTCCCCTGGAACCATCATGGTCGCAAGGAAAGCACCGAAAAGAAGGTTCTTGCCTGGAAAGTTCATGTAAGCAAACGCGTATGCAGCCATTGCCGACAAGATAACTTCAAGTACCGTTGTAACAACTGAAACAAACACAGTGTTGAGGTAGTATTTTCCAAATGGCGCGCTTTTCCACGCAGTTACATAATTGTGGAAAACATTTGCCAAAACCTCGCGCCAGGTGAAATCCACGGTTAGTACGTAGGTTTCGTCTTCAAGGTAAACCGGGTGAATGTTATCCAATACCAATTCGATATTTTGATTCTGTTTCATCCTAACCTCCTTGACAAAGTCAGGTGCTGAATGGATTCTCATCACAGACAGAATTCGCGAATGAATACGCCTGATTCTGGAAACTTTGTCGATGTTCTCGCACACTTGAGTCAAGAGCTTTCGGAAATCTTGCCAGCTTAGGTGGCCTTTCAGTAGCTCCAAACGTTCTAGAGCAGTCAAGACAATTTCGTTATTTTCAGTTTGCTTTAGGACAATTTCTTTGAAATATTGAAAATCATCTATCGATGACAGATCAGGAAAATGTTCCAAGCTATTCCGAACTGAAGCTAAGTGAATCTTAATCTGCTGAATGTATTTTCGAAGATCTTCGAGTTTGAGATAGGAGAAATCACTAAAAAGTTTTTCATCCAGGATCTTTTCGTACCTTTCTGGCAAACCATCCAGCGATTCGTCTGCGAGACTTTTGACAACATCGAAATCGATTCTAGGATTGTCCTGCGATAAAATGGCGTTGATTAGAAGTTCCCGTCTTTCTTTGACAGTGGGGAAAGTGAACACTACAGAGTACAGTGATGGTTTCTCCCTCTGGATGGAGCTGAAATAATCCGAGACGAACTCGTAAGTTTCAAGTACATTGACACACTCTTCAATGGGCTCAACTGCGCGAGACCGATAGAGTTTAAGCACTGGATGGTTTGCTAGATCGTCACTTAGATTCTCCGTTGAAACTTGTTCAAGAGATGACCTAATTAAAATCAGAATCTGTTCAATCTCCTCCCTTTGCAATATCGGTATGGTTCCCTTTCGAAAAACCGAGACTTTTGAGAGAAGGTCGTTGAAAGATTTTTTTGAATTCTGCAGATATTCAAGGTACTCTGATATGTGCTGCTGCGGTATTCGACCTGAGTACCTTTCAAAAGTTTGAACTTGGTTGATGGAATTGTTCAAAGAGCTTTCCAGCATTCCTATGTAGTTTCTCCTGTCCAAAAGTGCATTGAGACCTTGTGTGTACAAAGCGAAAAAGGAGGTGAAGAATTCTTCGGCACTCAGATTTTCCTGAATCAATCCCTTGACTTCCTTTACTTTCGTCACGAAACTCAGTTCCGTGATGAATTTTTCAAAGCTGCTTCTGTCAAGATTTCCACTCAAATAGGAAAGATCTCTGGCAAAGTTCAGAGTCATCGTCCCACGGTAAACTGGATCATCGGTTATAACGATAGAGAGAATGTTCTCCTCTCGATGTATGTCCTGCAGCGTTAAAGCTTCCCTCAAAGACAAACCTCTCCAATCCAAGCCACCGATTGCCCCGCTGCTGACCTTCACTTTGACTTTCCAGCTTTTCAAGAAACTCTTTGAACCCCACTGCGGCGGCCATCTTTCAACTTCACTTCTGGTTTTAAACGAGGTCGATACCATCCAAGCAAAAGGCATAAGCATAACCACTGCACCTGCAACTACCAACAGATAGATGATCAATTTCGCAAAAAATTTGGTCATGTTACCACCTCAGGAAACATAGTGAACGGTCTTTTTACCGGCGTAGAACTGGATAACGGTTAGAACCAGAACTATAGCAACCAGAATGTAAGCTGCAGCGCAAGCAATCCCCATTCTCTGTTGAACATAGAATCGGTCAAAAACATAGTAGACCATCGTCATACCACTGTTATTGTAAGGACCTGGTAAACCGCTGTATAGCACGTAGACTTCCGTGAATACTTTGAACGAACCTATGAGTGAGACGATCAGCAAAAAGAACGTTGTCGTGGATAACAACGGCCAGGTTATATGAAGAAACCTATGCCAAGACTTGGCACCATCTACTTCCGCTGCTTCGTAGTAAGTTTTATCGATACTTTGTAGGCCAGCCAGGAATATCACAGCGTCGTACCCAATTGTTTTCCAAACGGAGACAATGGCAATTGTCGGAATAGTCCACAGTTCATCTTTCAACCACGCAACACGTTCGACGTTCAACATTGAGAGAAAGTAGTTCAGAAGCCCAAAATGATCGTCGAAAATCCATCTCCAAACCAGCGAAATGGCAACTGAAGAAGTCACAAATGGCACGAAGTAAATCGTTCTGAAAAGCGCCCTCAACTTGATGTTGCTGTTTAAAAGCAAAGCAACAAGCAGTGACAAAGCTATTGTCGTCGGAACTGTCAACAAAACATAATACGCTGTGTTGTAAATTGCCTTTATGAAAATATTTCGCTCTTTTCCTTCCAAAATAAAATCCACAACGGTAAAAAACCTACGATCATACATTAACAAGATGATAAAGCCTATGATTACAAGACTGAGAATCCCAGCCCAGTGCTTCGAGAAAATCCCCTTGTTCTTCAACACAAGAAAGCTTGCGATAACGACTATTGCAAGACTCAGTGGCGCAACCAATCTTGGTTGAGGAAACAAAAAACCAATCAGTGACAACACAAGCAGAATAGCCGAAATCGATTTCTTGCTTGTTATTCCAACGATTCCGAGTACAACACCCAAGCACAAAGCAAAGATGATAGCCGTGTCCAATAGTGAATCCAGAAAGGTGTAACTCATCGGTGTTGAGAAACGGAAGATCTCCATGTAATTCTCAAGACCTGCAAAAACAGGATTCTTCATGTTTTTAAAATCCCATCTGAAAAAGCTCAGTACAAACGAAAAACCTATGGGCCAAAAGACAAACAACCCCAGTATCGCAAAAGAGGGAAGCAGAAACAAGTAAGCAAGCAGAGCTTCCCGTGTTTTCCGCTTCATCATCCTTTCACCACACAGCTCACAAAATATATGAACTTAGATCTTCGTTTTTCACAATCTCGGAAAGTTTTGACTCCACGTATACGGCGTCTATTACTATCCTTCTTTCCGAGACGTTAGGAGCTTGGAAAGAAATATCTTCCAAGATTTTTTCAACAACTGTGTACAACCTTCTGGCTCCTATGTTTTCCAAACGTTGGTTCAACTCGTATGCTATTTCAGCTATCTTCTCGACCCCATCACGGGTGAAAACAAGCTCCACCCCTTCCGTTGACAGAAGTGCTTGATACTGTTTTGTGATGGCATTTTGCGGCTCGGTTAGGATTCTCACAAAATCCTGCTTCGTCAGTGGCGAGAGTTCGACTCGTATTGGGAAACGTCCCTGCAACTCTGGTATCAAATCCGACGGTCTGCTCATGTGGAATGCGCCGGATGCAATGAATAGTATGTAATCGGTTCGGACAGGTCCGTATTTCGTCATAATTGTCGTCCCTTCAACTATTGGGAGAAGATCTCTTTGAACACCTTGTCTTGATACATCAGGACCGACTCCAGAAGATTTTGCAGCAATCTTGTCAATTTCATCTATGAATATTATTCCCCTGTTTTGAGCTTTGTCGAGCGCTTCTTGGATGACTTTGTCCATGTCAAGAAGCTTCTCGGACTCAATTGGAAGAAGAATTTTCCTGGCTTCGGAAACCGTAAGTCTCTTTTTTTGTCTTGACTTTGGAAGCAAACTGCCTAGCATCGAGGATAGATCTATTCCTAAGTCTTCCAGTTCCGCTGGTCCCATGACACCAACAAATGGAGATGAATCTTTTTCGACCTCAATCTCGATGAGTTCGTTCTCAAGTTCACCTGCTCTCAATCTTTGCCGCAGTTCTTCTCTTCTTTGCTTGAGTAATTTCCTTTCTTCGGGGGATTGCTGCTGCTGTTGAGGCCCGAAGAGTGCCATGATCCCAGTCGGTTGCGTTCGTTTTGATTCTGGAATCAATGCATCCAGTATTCTCTCTTCAACCATGAGTTCAGCCTTTTCTTTAACTTCCTCCATCTTTTCCTTCTTAACCATGTTGACGCTTATCTCAACAAGTTCACGAACCATCGACTCAACGTTTTTACCAACGTAGCCTACTTCAGTGTAACGAGTTGCTTCAACCTTCAGGAACGGTGAACCAGAAAGCTGTGCCAACCTCCTGGCAATCTCCGTTTTACCAACACCTGTCGGACCGATCATCAAGATGTTTTTTGGCAAAACTTCCTTACGCCACTCCTCGGGTAGTCTCTGCCTTCTAACCCTGTTGCGTATGGCAATCGCAACGGCTTTCTTAGCCGCGTACTGCCCGACTATGTATCTATCAAGTTCTCTCACTATCTCTTGAGGGGAAAGTTCGTCAAACTGATTCATTTTGATCACTCCTCAAAGTTCTTCAATCGTGAAATTTTTGTTCGTGTATATGCAGATTTCACCGGCGATCTCCATGGATTTCTCAACAATCGTTCTCGCATCAAGATCTGTGTTCCTCAACAACGCTCGCGCCGCTGCGATGGCATACGGGGCTCCCGAACCTATCGCTGCCACGTTGTCATCTGGTTGGATAACCTCACCTGTACCAGAAATGATGAACACATTGCTTCTGTCAGCCACGACAAGCATTGCTTCAAGTCTTCTGAGTACCCTGTCGGTTCGCCAGTCCTTGGCCAGTTCCACAGCAGCCTTGGTAAGGTTTCCACCCCATTCTCTGAGTTTGGCCTCGAATCTATCAAACAATGCCATCGCGTCTGCGACAGACCCTGCGAATCCCGCGAGTATTTGACCATCTGCGATCTTCCTCACCTTACGAGCACCGTGTTTCAGAACCGTACTACCATAGGTAACTTGGCCATCACCAGCCATCACAGTCTTCCCATTTCTTGACACAACAAGTATCGTTGTTCCATGCCAGCGCAACTTCTACACCTCCCTGATCAATTTGTCATCTCAACTTGAAGCTTCCTAAGTGCCTCATAGTATCTGACAAACCGACTTAGTCGTTCCCACAAAAGCAACTCCGACGGGATATTCTGAACAACGTTCGACAGAGCATTGTTTATCCTGCCCAGAGTACTTTGATCCCTAACAATTCTACCAGTTACCCCCAGAATGTACTGACTTGTTTTGTCAGTTAAATATTTCTCCAGGATGATTCTCTTGCTGTTTTCACTATCGTAAACGAGCGACTTTACCTCAGATCGAGCCACAGCTTCCCAATCGATGAACATGAGTTGATCAACCAGGATGTTGTTCAGTTTCCTCACCGAATTCGCGATTGCTTCAGTTAGAGCCCTTTCAATTTTTAATTCTTCCATCGTTTTTGCCAAGGTTAGGGCTACTTGGTCAAGGTACCTTTCAACGCTCTTTGCAAGATCAAAACTTCTCAATTGGGAACTGACTCTCCGATAACTGTTCTCATAGCTTTCGAGAATATCGCTTAGAATCTTCTTGGCAGCGGTTGCATCGTGCTTCATTATCCTACCAATGATCACACAGACTGAATCAATTGCACCGTCTGGAACAGCCCAAATACCTTTCTCTGCCATGTTTTCACATGCCCAGATTTCTTTCTCTGCGACCCAGATGATAAAGTCGTTGAGTCTTTTGTCATCCATGTCTTCGGCAGACTTTGCCATGACTCTGTATATGTCTTCACCAGCAAAGGCTTTCGCGTAGTTGATGTTTTTCCAATCTGGGTATTTGTTCCACGCACCTGGAAGCTTTTCAACAGTCTTCCTGGCGAAATTCTCGAACTCCAATGTAACTGCATCCTTAAGCCTTGCCAAATCATCAACATCAATCGGCACACCATCTTCGACGAGTTTCTTCTCGAGCTGGTCAAGCAAAATATAGATTGCGGCATACCGCATTGCTAAAGCTTTGTAAGTGTTTCTCTCGTTGAAAGATTTCAAAGAGGTCTTGAATAAGTCGCATGAGTCGAAAGCAGCCTGAATGAGTGCGACCTTGTCCGCATACTCAGGCTTGGTCGAAACCACTTTTGACAAAAAGAGAAGATCGGTAGATCTGTACTCAGGAACAATTGCTTTCTGTATTTCGTCGAAACGCCTTTCCAATGGAAGGTAATTCCCTGTCTCTAAAGCTTTTCGTATCTCCTCTATCCTCGACGATCGCAAAGCCAGGGAAGATAAATAAAAGTGCGATTTGCCATACGTGTGGTTGATCTCAACACTTTTTATAAAAAACTCCTTTGCCTTGTTCTCGTGCTCTAGTAACAGTGCCTCGATTTCAGCTATGTTTTTTCGAATTGTTTCGATGTTTCGCTGCAGAGTCGATCTGATGTTTGATATCTCCCCAAGCCTCTGCTTTTCATCCTCGAGACCTTTCAAGTGGTAGTTCTCTGGCCTTAGTTTGATAAATTCACCGGAAAGTGAGTCCAGTTCACCGAGTTTTTGAACGTACAGCTTTTCATACTCCTGCAGCTGTGATTTTTGCTTTGGTAAGACTTCAAGCATCTTAAATGAAAACTCACCCATTTTGAAGTTGTACTCTGACAAAAAGTAGTTCCAGGTGAAATAGACCGAAAGGATTACGACAAGCAGAACGCAAGGAATCAAGATAGACTTCTTGAGTCCATAGAAATTGACAGTTTCTGCGAGTATCAGCTCGCGGTTGAAGTATTTTCCTGTCGCTGCGCTTGCCGCAAAGATGGCAAGTAAAGCGTTCGGCATTAGCTGCCCAGGAAAGCTGAAGAAACTCTGGACCATGAACGCGATGAATGAACATGCAAGGGAAAGAAAGAGAAAAAGATCGTTCCTAGATGTCTCTTTCTTCATGTACATGAAAGCATAACAGATCAGTGCAACTGCCAGTAAAACCACCGACGCAAAACCGAAAATTCCCGTTTCGCCCAAAATTTGAACGTAGTCGTTGTGCGATCTTTTGAAGTTCTCCCATGCGTAAAGGTACTTTGGTTTTTCCCTCATGATCTTTTCCATCATGTCGATGGCTTTTACCTGATAAGTTCCTATCCCAGTTCCTATTATCTTACTTTCTTTCCACTGCTCCAAAGCAGCAAGCCAAGCAAGAATTCTTGTATCAACGTCGGCTGATATCGTCTCAGGTGCGAACCTTGGTGCTATGGCTCTGCCTTGAGTTAAGGGATTGTTCGTTCCAAATAGCCAGAAAACTACAAAAGAACAACCAACAAGAAGAACGAGCATAATTTTCTTCAGAGTCCTTTGAGAAGGCTTTTGCAGATCGATGTCATTTTTCTTACTTCGAGAGTAAGCCGCGTACAAAACAGTGAAGACAACAAAACTGAAGAACATTGCAATATACTCGGATCTTGTTTGACAGAGCAAATCAACGGCGAGTAACAAAAGAAAAGCACTGAAACAAAAGATTCTTGTCATCGTTTCCTTAAACTTATTCTTGCCTCTCCAGCCATACTCATCCGCTAGGACAAAGTACAAAGCTATCGGCAGAAGCATTGTCATGTAATTGGCAACGAAGATAGGATTTCCAATCGTGCTTAGTATGTTCATTTTGGAAAACCTCTGACCAAAAGTTCCCAAGAACATGCTTCTAGCTGTATAATACGCAAGCAAACTATCTATCGCAACGACAACGCCCGTACCAACAAAAGTGAGCATCACCCTTGTTGTAACTTCTTTGCTGAGGAATCTGTTTGAGATGTAAACCGATAAGATTGCAGTGAGCAAAATGAAAAACGCAACGTTTACAGAGTAAAGAACATAATAACTGTTCGTCATGAGAACGTAGATGATGGAAACAAACGAAGCTATGGCAAATAGAAACCATGACAGATTTGCAAGGGAAACGTAAATGGCGAACTTCTTCTTTCTGAACAGTTTTGGAAGCAAGAACAACAGTATGATTCCAAAAATCGTAGCCAGCGCAGCGTACTTTGGAACGCTGAACTCGTAGGTGAAGTTTTTTCCCGCTAGCAGCGCAACAACAATTATCATCAAGTGAAACAAAATTTCCTCAACCTTTGGCATCTGTCTACTCCTCCTTTTCGTCGTATGTGAACAACTTCAAACAGACAACAAGTAGAACAGCAACAGCTGCAACCAGCAATATCCCAGCTTTCACACGACTTGCAGCGCCAAATGCTGCCGTGATAGTTCCTATCACAAAAACTACTTTGCGTTTTCTGAGCACATCTGTTCCCTTTGTTCTTCTGAAAAACTTATGGTGAATGTGATCCAGATCGCCTTTGAAAGGAGATCTGTGGTGAGAAACTCTTCTGACAACCGCAGCAAACAAATCCAGCAAAGGCAGCAAAAACGGTAAAACAGGACGATAGTCAAGAGGATGACTCATATTGCTTACGATCAAATAAGATACAAAACCTCCGAGTAAGTATGTTCCTGCATCACCCATGTAAATTCTCGCTGGAGGAAAGTTGAACACAAGATAACCAACCAGAGCACCAACAAAAGCCAAACCAACTGTTTCGAAGTTGCTCAACAGTATTCCTATACTCACCATCACAGCACATGCTCCATCAAGTCCATCGGACATGTTCACCGCGTTGATCAACGCCACTGTCAACACAAGGTTCAATAGGAAACCGAAAAGATCTCTGGAGAACCTCAAAACCAGCATTGCTCCAAGAAGAAACTCGACAGCAAGCCTGAGTTGCCAACTCAATTTCTTGAGATCATCTATCAAACCAAGCACCATGAAACCCGTTAAAACAAAGAGCAAAGCCAGATCCCTTACAAAAGGCAGGATTGAGACATACAATGCCAGACCACCCAAATAGGGTACAGCAGAACCGTGATTCTTGAGATTGTTATCCGGCCTATCAACAATGCCCAGTTTCACGGCAACCTTTGAAAACAAAGGTGTAAGCGAAACTGATAGAAAGAGAGATATGAAAAACTCCTTCACAGCTTGAACACCCGTGACAGATAATCAAACAGCGGAGAAAAGATCAAAGCAGGAAGAAAATTACCAGTTTTCACATCTTTCAATTCGAGCAGCCTAATACCTATCGCTACCACAATTAGACCTCCTACACCCGTCAAATTCGAAAGATAATTACTATCCGTCAAAAAACCGAGCTTTGACGCAAACAAAACCAAACCACCCTGAACGACAAAGACCGCCAACGAGGAGAACAAAACACCGAAGCCATAAAGGGATGCGAGTACCACCGATGAGATGAAATCCAACGTCGACTTGATGTATATCAAAGTTCCCTCGTCCATCAATCCAGCTTGAATCGAACCAACTATGGTCATTGGACCCACCAAGAACAGTGTTGAAGCCGCAACAAAACCAGCTGAGAACTTTTTCGGATCTTTTGAGAACCTCCCAACTGAAGCAATCCTGTCTTCTATTCTTGCCAGTTCACCAACCAAAGCACCTGTTGCCAAGGCAAGTAACACAATTATAAAATCCGAAGTGTTCAGTGTCATTTTCACACCTATACCAACCGTCGTGAGACCAACCGCTTGAAAGAGGATCAATCGAAACCGCTCGGGAATCGATTTTCCAATCAGGATCCCTATGCTTGAACCAACCACCACTGCCAACGTGTTCACAAGTACAGATGGATGTATACAAACGCACCTCCTTTGGATTATTATATAACCCGGAGGTGTTCCCGTGGTTCTTTTGATCGATGTTGGAAACACAAACGTAGTGTTCGGGCTAACCAAAGACGGCAGAAGTTTCGCGGAGTGGCGACTTGCCACTCAGAAATTTGGAACCGAGGATGAGTTGTTTGTTATGATCTCAAATCTTTTGCTTCACGACGGCGTTAATCTGAAGGATATAAGCGCTGTCGTTGTCTCGTCAGTTGTTCCTGCTCTCAATTACGTTTTTCAAAGGTTCGTCGAGAAGTACCTCAAGGTTGAACAGCACTGGATTGAGGCTTCTGATGGTCTCGGCATTAAGTGGAACGTCAAGAATCCGTCAGAGATAGGCGCGGACAGAGTAGCCAATGTTCTTGGTGTGATCGATGAGACAAGAGATGCAATAATAGTAGATGCTGGTACGGCGATTACCATAGATGTTTTAAGGTCAGGTTCCTACGAGGGTGGAGCAATACTGCCAGGATTGATGACCGCAGCATATTCACTTTTTGAAAAGGCAGCAAAACTACCGCAAGTCGATCTTTACCCTTCCACCGATCTGGTGGGAAAGGATACAGCTGAGAACATAAGGCTCGGCATCGTTAAGGGAACGGCTTATGCAATCAATGGTTTGGTGAAAGATATCCTAACGATCTACGATAACACACCTTTGATTTACCTAACCGGTGGACACGGCGGAATACTTGGAAAGTTCGTAAAGCACGATAAGTTTCTGTTAGATCTAACTTTGAGGGGGATGTACAACTACTGGTTACGAAAATGCGCGTCCTGTTGGTAAACCCTTGGATTTGCGATGTTGCCGCATATGACTTCTGGTTGAAACCACTTGGTCTGTTGTACGTGGCTGCAGCCTTGAGTTCAGCAGGCTTTCAGGTACAACTGATAGACTTGTTGAACCGACACGATCCAGCGCTTAGAAATTTCGTTGAATTGAGGAATGACAAGAAATTTGGAACGGGGAAGTTCTTCTCTGTAGAAATCCCGAAACCCGAGGTCTTGAGAAAAGTACCTCGTCGATACAAAAGATACGGTGCGCCCACAGAATACTTCGAATGGAAACTGCAGCATGTCGAAAAGCCGGATGCGATATTTGTTGGTTCGGCGATGACGTACTGGTGGCCAGGGGTTAGGGAAACCATTGACTTTGTGAAAAAATTCTTTCCCGATGTTCCAGTGGTTCTTGGTGGATTGTACGCGAGGTTGTATCCTGAACATGCAAAGATGAATACGCGTGCTGATCTTGTCTTCGCCAATGAACTATCAGAACTGCCTGATTTCCTGGAAAAGGTCTTCGGAAAGTCAGTCAAGAACAAAGAAATCTTTCACAACTGGTTTGAACTCCTCGACCCAGCATACGAATTCTATGGCTCAGTCGGTTACTTGGTTTTTTTGACCTCGATAGGTTGTCCATTTCACTGTTCTTACTGTCTTTCCCCCAGACTCTGGAAAAAATTCATTCAAAGAGACCCCGTCAGAGTTGTTGATGCCATTGAAAGATATCTTGAGATCTTTTCCGTCAAAGATGTTGTGTTTTTTGACGACGCGATATTGGTGAACAAAGAAAATCATTTCAAACCATTTCTCAGGCTACTGATAGACAAGAATTTTCAAGTTAACTATCATCTTCCAAATGGAATTCATGCAAGATTTCTGGACGAGGAAACAGCCATTCTGATGAAAGAGGCAGGATTCAAGACGATAAAACTTGGCTACGAAACGTCAGGAGCACTGCAGATGAAAACTGGTGGTAAAGTCTTCGATGAGGACCTCAAACGAGCTATTGAGATTCTTCTCAAAGCCGGTCACGATCCAGCCGATATTCAAGCTTACGTTATGGTTAACATGCCATTTCAGCAACCACAAGATGTGATCGATGCGGTGAAGTTTTGCAAATCGCTGGGAATATCTGTGTCCTTAAACGAGTATACTCCCATACCGTTCACAAAAGATTGGCGAGAATTGGTTGAACTCGGCCTCATAGAAGAAAACATCGATCCAGTGCTTTTGAACAACAGCATTCTGCCCTACTGGTGGGAATATGGCATGGATTTTGAGACTGTCCAAAAACTCAAAAGATTTGCGCACAGCGCAGCTGATTCTGGCCAAGACATCAATGGTAATCATCAACCGAAGTTTGATTGACAATAAGGTTTCGACAATAAAACTACTCAGTACATGGGATATAATCATGTGATGAGATTCAAAGGGAGTGTGACCTAAATGCCTCGACTAAAAGTGGAAGAACTTGCAAAGAAACTCAATATGCCTCCAGAAGAGGTTCTTCAGGAACTTCAAGAGTTAGGACTTGAGGTTAAAACCATTTCAAGTTACATAGACGAAGAAACAGTTTCACTGATCCTTGAGATCTTTAAAGAGGAGGAACAGTCTGCAGACAAAATAAAATCCCCGAAATCAAAGAAGGTCAAAGACGAAAAGGATGTCGAAGAAGAAGAATCGTTCAAAGAAGAGATATTGCTCAAGCCTGAAGACCTAACTTTGAAAGCTTTCGCCGCAAGAATAGGAGTTCCACTTAACAAGATAATCCAAGATATGTTCGTTAAGGGAATCGCTCTGAACCCAAATCAACGCATTGATGAAAAACAAGCAAAGGAAATAGCAAAAACTTATGGTTACCGTCTACGATTCGAACAGGAACAATCAGCTGGTAAAGAAGCAGAAATCTCTGAAAGCAAACTGCAGGCTTTGGAAAGATATTTCGAAGAACTTTACACCGTACGGAAGAATGAACTCGTGATCCGTCCACCGGTAGTAACCGTCATGGGACACGTAGACCATGGAAAAACAACCCTATTAGATAGAATAAGAAAAACTCGCATAGCCGAACAAGAGGTTGGCGGAATAACCCAGTCAATAGGAGCGTACCAGGTTGAACATGCGGGCAAGAAGATAACCTTCATAGATACGCCAGGGCACGAGCTGTTCACCGAAATGAGGGCAAAGGGAGTTCAAGTCACGGACATAGTTGTTCTAGTTGTTGCGGCTGATGATGGTGTCATGCCGCAAACGATCGAAGCTTATAACCATGCAAAGGCGGCCAACGTTCCTGTGATAGTGGCAATCAACAAAATCGACAAACCGAATGCAAATGTTGAGGCAACAAAGCAGCAACTTATAACAAAGCTAAACCTCGTACCCGAGGATTGGGGTGGAGATACCATAGTTGTTCCTATCTCAGCTCGAACAGGTCAAGGTATCGACCAGCTTTTGGAGATGATCCTGCTCGTAGCTGAGTTGAAAGAGATCAAGTGTTATCCGAAAGGTCGTGCCAGAGCTGTGATAATCGAATCAAAGATCGATCGCGCTCTCGGCCCAATCGCAAACGTAATAGTTAAGGATGGTGTGCTCAGCGTAGGAGACTACGTGATCTCCGGTCCTGTTTACTGCAAGGTCAGAGCATTGATAGACGACAAAGGAAGAAGAATCAAAAGCGCCGAGCCATCACAACCTGTGATGATCGTTGGCTTTGAGGAACTCCCAGATGTGAAGCATACAATCTACGCCGTGGAAAGTTTAGAAACTGCAAGGGAAATCGCGCAGGAGATAAAGGAAATGCTGGAAAAAGAAAAACCAAGTAGAAAGAAAATCAATCTAGAAGATTTGTTGAAAATGATGGAAGAATCAGGAAAAAGAGAACTCAACATTGTGATCAAGGCCGATACAACAGGTTCGTTAAATGCTGTACAAAATGCAGTTCTTTCGATAAAGACCACCGAGGAAATTAAGATCAACGTTGTGCACGCAGGTGTTGGTGCAATAAACAGTGGTGATGTTATGCTCGCTTCTGCAAGTGACGGAATGATAATAGGTTTCAGAGTGAAAGTCGATTCCCAAGCTCGAAAAGTTGCCGAGGCGGAGGGAGTGGAAATAAAAACCTACGAGATAATTTACGATCTGATAGACAGCTTAAAACTCGCCCTTGAAGGGATGCTAAAACCTGAATACGTTGAAGAACTCGTCGGACGCGGAGAGATAAAACAGGTATTCAGGATCAAGAAAGTTGGAAATGTTGCAGGAGTTCAAATGCTCGAAGGATATGTCACGAACGACAGCACAGTCAAAGTTTACAGAAATGGTGTGCTGATCTTCAGCGATAAGATAAGCAGCTTAAAGCATTACAAACAAGATGTAGCGAGAATAGACGCCCCGCAGCAGTGCGGCATAAAACTGCAGAACAGAGAAGACTTTCAGGAAGGCGATGAGCTGGAGTTCTACGTAACGAGGGAAATTCGACGTAAAATCGAAACTACGCAGTCGGGCAAAGGTGATCATTGATATTTTAGGCAGTTTGAACAGATCCCGTAGACAATAACCTCTGTTCGGGAAATTTGACCTGGTGGCTTGATCAAATTGATGCTGAAATCGATATCGTAAACTTGGCCACAGTTCGTGCAAACAAAGTGTCCGTGCTGGTCCACGTTGAAGTCGTAAACAGTTTTCGATTCATCAACGGTGATTTTTTTAACGTATCCGAGTTTTTCCAAGCTGTGCAGAGTGTTGTACACCGTGGTAAAGGATATATTGCCCACTTTTGATAGGACGTATTCATAGATCTCCTGAGCGGTCGGATGAACCCTGTGATTGTCCAAGTACCTAACTATTTCCACCCTTTGGGGTGTTACCTTCAAACCATGCGTCTTAAGAATCTCTGTTATCTTCGCCGTCGTCAAACCCAACCTTTTCATCCCCTCTCATTGTATGCCACCTTTCATTATAACACGCCGGACATTTAGGTTTATAATGAAATTGGAGGCGATTTGCATTAAACTTTTAGAAGATCTTGGGAAAATTCGTGACCAAGCAAAACCATTTGTCGAAGAAAGATTTCTCGAATTCAAGAAGCTTGGAGAAACCGGAACAGAAGCAGAACTATTTTCTGAGCTTTGTTTTTGCGTTCTGACTGCTAACTGGAGTGCTCGAGGTGGAATGAAAGTTCAGAACATGATTGGTTCTGATGGATTTCTAAGATTCGAACAAGGCGAACTTGAGAACCTGTTGAGACAGGCAGGACATAGATATCCCACTGTAAGGGCAGGGTACATTGTCAAGAACAGAAGTCTTGTTGGCAAACTTCGAGGTGTTATCAACTGGGATCCGTTTCTTGCGCGCCAGTGGCTTGCAGACAACGCGTGGGGAATAGGTTACAAAGAGGCAAGCCATTTTTTGAGAAACGTTGGTGTGGAGAAGCTTGCCATTTTGGACAAGCATGTGTTAAATCTCATGGTGAAATATAAACTCATCGATTCTTTGCCAAAAACGTTGACCAGAAAACGATACATGCAGTTAGAAGGTATACTCAAAGATGTAGCACAAAAGTTTGGGGAAAATCTGGGAAAATTCGACCTGTATTTGTGGTACTTTTTGAAGGGAAAGGTTGAAAAGTAGGAGGTGTGTCAATGGTTAGGGTTAGATTCGCACCAAGTCCGACAGGGTATTTACACGTTGGAGGGGCAAGAACTGCGCTGTTTAACTACCTCTTTGCAAGGCGTCACAACGGTTCCTTTATATTGAGAATAGAGGATACCGACATAGCAAGATCAGAAAGAGTTTTTGAAGAGAACCTGATCAAGACTCTCAAGTGGCTTGGATTGCATTGGGATGAAGGACCGGATATCGGCGGCGAGTACGGTCCTTACAGGCAAAGTGAGAGACTGCACATATACGCTGAGTACGCCGAAAAACTTGTGCAACTTGGTAAGGCCTACAAAGTTTATGCGTATCCAGAAGAAATAGAAAGAATCCGTGAGGAACTGCTTTCAAAAGACCTACCACCCCACTATACCCGTGAAATGCTCGAACCATTTGCAACTAAGGAAAGGATAAGGGAATACGAAGAAAAGGGATTGAAACCAGCCATCTACTTTTCTATGCCAAGGGAAGTGGTCGTTCATCACGACTTAGTTAAAGGGGAAGTCGTCTTTTCCGAAGGCTCAGTTGGAGATTTTGCACTGCTTAGAAGCAACGGAATGCCAACTTACAACTTCGCATGCGTCGTAGATGACATGTTGATGGAAATAACACATGTGATAAGGGGAGATGATCACCTACCGAACACCTTGAAGCAACTGGCACTTTACAACGCCTTTGGTGTAACACCTCCGTTGATGGGACATGTTTCTATGATTCTTGGTCCAGATGGTAAGAAACTGAGCAAGCGCCATGGCGCAACTTCCATCGAGGAATTCATAGAGAGAGGCTACCTTCCAGAGGCAGTTGTCAATTATCTTGCGTTACTTGGTTGGTCTTCACCTGATGGGAAAGAGATTATGTCCATGGAAGAGATGATCTCAAAATTCAGCATAGAAAGAGTTAGCAAGAATCCAGCGATCTTTGACCCCGCAAAGCTAACCTGGATGAACGCACAGTATATCAAGAACTGTGATAACAAGCGCTTGGTTGAGCTTTTGAAACCGTTTCTGAGCAAGTGGCAGATTCAGGTGAACGATTGGGACTGGCTTGAAATGGTCGTAAGTGTTGAAAAAGAGAGAATGCACACGCTTGAGGACCTTCTCACCAACGCGGATTACTTTTTCAAATCACCGAGAGTAAATGTCGAAGCACCTGAGGACATCAAAACCGCTCTTCTAAGGTGCGCAGATGTGTTGTCAAGTGAACCAAAGGTTGAAAAAGAGAGACTCGTCGAAGTATTCAGGAAAGTTGTGAAAGAAAGCAACGTCAAGCCAAAGGAATTTTATCAAGCTCTTAGGGTTGTGCTGACTGGAAAATCCGGTGGACCTGAACTTCTGGACATAGTGATTCTGCTTGGGAAAGACGAAGTGGTGAAGAGAATCAAAACGAACGTGGAGGTGTAAAAGTGTACGTTCGAAACACTCTAACAGGTCAGATTGAAAAATTTGAGCCAAAGGAACCTGGTGTTGTGAGAATTTACGTGTGTGGTCCTACCGTGTACGGTTTGATCCACGTCGGAAACGCAAGACCAGTTGTTGTCTTCGATGCATTTAGAAGATTTCTCGAATACAGGGGTTATAGGGTCATCCTCGTTCAGAATTTCACCGACATAGACGACAAGATCATCAACAGGGCAAACGAATGGGGAGTTGACTTCTTCGACGTTGCCAACACGTTTATTGCGGAGTACTGGAGAGATGTCACAGCACTTGGAGTCCGAGCACCCAATTTTGCTCCGAAGACCTCCGATTTCATTCCAGAAATGATTGACTCGATTAAAAAGCTGATCGAAAAGGGGTACGCTTACATCTCGGGAGGAGATGTCTACTTTGACGTTGAAAAGTTTCCAAAGTACGGTGAGTTATCCCATCGCTCGCTCGACGAAATGCTCGTAGGTGCAAGGGTTGATCCAAACGAAAAGAAAAGAAATCCGATGGACTTTGCACTGTGGAAGGCAGCCAAACCTGGAGAGCCCAACTGGGAAAGTCCTTGGGGACGAGGAAGACCTGGTTGGCACATAGAATGTACCGTAATGTCGACCAAACTACTGGGTACAACACTTGACATACATGCAGGTGGCGAAGATTTGATCTTCCCACACCACGAGAACGAGAAAGCTCAAAGTGAAGCTTTAACCGGTGAAAGATTCGTCAAATACTGGATGCACAACGGCATGATAAGGATGACCGGCGACAAGATGAGCAAATCCATAGGCAACGTTTTCCTCCTGAGAAATGCAATAGCACGTTTTGGGTCGGACGCCTTGAAGCTCTTCTTCCTTTCGAAACACTACAGAAGCCCCATCGATTTTTCTGAAGAGATAATGGATCCCAACGTCAAAGCTGCTCGAAGAGTCAGAGAGAGTTTCGAGAGATTCGAATCGAGATTTCCAGAGATTGGAATACCCAAGAACGATCAGTGGATGAACGATAAACGTTCAGCCTTTGTTGAAGCTCTGGAAGATGATTTCAACACGCCAGCTGCCCTTGCTGTAATATTCGAACTTGTCAACGATCTCAACAAAGCCATGGATGATTCAAATGAGGAAAGAGCTCTCAAAGCTTACCATTTGCTCAGAAGAGAGTTCTGCCCAGCACTTGGTTTGTTCGAATTGCCGTCCTACAAGAAGGGAGAAGATATCACCGATAACGTTATCAAGGTTGCGATAGAAGTCAGAAAAGAACTGCGAGCAAATAAACTATACCATCTTGCCGATTTGATGAGACAGAAACTTGCAGAGCTTGGTGTCGAATTGAGAGATACTCCAGATGGAACGACTTTCACCATCAGGGAGGGATGATGATGTGGGAGTACGTCAAACAAATTGATCCCGAGATCTACGAGGTATTGATAGGTGAACTGAAGAGACAGCAAAACGGTTTGGAGTTGATAGCTTCGGAGAATTTCACATCCCTTGCGGTGATCCAGACCATGGGAAGTATGCTGACAAACAAATACGCAGAAGGGTATCCTTCCAAAAGATACTACGGAGGTTGCGAATGGGTTGACAAAGCCGAGGAACTGGCTCAAGAAAGAGCCAAAGTCTTGTTCAAGGTGAAATACGCGAACGTGCAGCCTCATTCTGGATCGCAGGCAAACATGGCAGCTTACTTAGCCGTCGCGGAACCTGGCGACGTGTTAATGGGAATGAGTCTGTCTCACGGAGGTCATCTCACGCACGGCGCAAGTGTTAACTTTTCTGGTCGACTTTTCAAGGTAGTTCAGTACGGTGTAGATCCAAAAACAGAACTGATAGATTACGATGCGGTGAGAAAATTGGCTCTTGAGCATAAACCAAAGATAATCGTTGCAGGAGGAAGTGCTTACTCGAGAACAATAGATTTCAAGAAATTCAGAGAAATAGCAGATGAGGTAGGTGCCTACCTGATAGTTGACATGGCTCACTTTGCAGGCTTGGTGGCTGCGGGATTGTATCCAAATCCAGCGGAATACGCGCATATCGTAACATCGACAACCCATAAGACTTTGCGTGGACCAAGATCTGGAATTATATTGACCAACGATCCTGAGCTATACAAGAACATAAACAAAACAGTCTTCCCGGGCATGCAAGGTGGACCATTGATGCACGTAATAGCGGCGAAGGCCGTGTGCTTCAAGGAAGCGATGAAGCCGGAATTTGTTGAGTACCAGAAGCAAGTGGTGAAAAATGCCAAGACTCTTGCACAGAGACTTTCAGAACTCGGCTTGAGGATCGTTTCAGGTGGAACTGACACACACCTCATGCTCGTCGATCTCACATCGATAAACGTCACCGGAAAAGCCGCAGAGAAAGCTCTTGAGAGGTGCGGGATAACCGTCAACAAGAACACAATACCCAACGAAACTCGTTCTCCTTTTGTCGCAAGCGGGATTCGCATTGGCACGCCTGCCGTCACAACCAGAGGCATGAAAGAGCAACAAATGAAAGAAATAGCCGAATTGATACACCGTGTTCTGACCAGCGGTGTTGATGAAGATGGCAACGTGGCTGACAATGTAAGGCAGGAAATTCTCGAACGCGTTCAAAAACTGTGCAGAGAATTTCCACTTTATCCTGAAATAGGGATTTGAAGCTTCTACTTGGGGGGATACGCGTTGAGAATAGGTGTGGTAACTGGGAGTACCAGTTCGACTCCATTTCTCTTTTACGTTCGACTTGAGTTGGAAAACAACAAGCCTGTCTACATGCCGCAGATAGACGATGTCGTAAAAGTTGAATTCGATTACAAGCCTTACGGGAGAATAGTTTACTATGGTGTGATCAGTCAATTAACGGCAAAATGGGATTTTGGACCGATATCCGGTTACGAGGAAGAAGTTGCGCTGAAAGGGTTGGCACCCGCTTTCGGCTACTATCTCGCTACCGTGGTTACGACCAGGATGCTCGTTAAGCACGGGGAGAATTACAGCTTGGACGCTCCACAGGTACCTCCACCACCTGGAACCGAAGTGATGCTCGCAAAAGGTGAAGAGATGAACATGGCACTCGGCTTCGACGAACTTTTGAAAAATGGCTTTGCGATACCAGTGGGCATAATGAGAAACGGTAGTGTAGCTTACGTGGATGTTCGCTACATTCTTGGAGAAAACGGTGCTCACATTAACATATCGGGTCAGTCCGGAGTTGCAGCTAAGACCTCGTATGCAACCTTTTTAATGAAATCTTTTCTTGATACAGGCAAACGACTTTCAAGCGAAAATACCCTTATGAATCATCTCGGCAAATCGAGGTTCATTGTCTTCAACGTTAAGGGTGAAGGCTTGATGTTCTTGGACAAATGGTCAAAGGACTGGAAAAACAATGAATCAACGGAAATCGGCAGAAACTGGAAGGAAATGTACGAAAAAATGAAGGTCAAGCCGGAACCTTTCGAAAAGGTTCGCTTTTACTTTCCCAGAAAACAAAGGGAAAACCCCCAACCTTGGACCTTCAAAAGATTTCATGAACAAGACAAGGTGTTCACATATGGGTGGGACAGCATCGACATCATCAGAATGAACTTGATCGAGTTAATGTTCGACCAAGAGGAGTTGGAAAGTAACCAGAATTTACAACTTGCAGTTACGACCTTGCAGGAGATCTTGGAAGAAAGACTTGAGGAAGCTTTCAACAGAGCGAAAGAATTTTTCAAAAATAGTGGGGAAAAGGCTACCCCGTCGACCGATCCGGAGACCCTTCTTCGCGATGCAATGTCTAACGGCTTCGATGTCACAAAGTGGACCAAACTGCCGGATGGAATAGACGATCTGATTCGAATGGTTGACGACGAGAATGAGGAAATCTCGGGGAGGATAAAAAGCCAAGTGGGGAGCGCAACGGTCTCGGCAATGGTCAGAAGGTTGAAATCGATCAAAAACATTGGCATGGATTTGCTGTGGATACCAATGCATTTCAGCTTTGAGTCGAAAGCTTACAGGTCTCACAAGATGATGTGGGACGAGCCAGCTCAGGTGACGGTGATAGACATTTCTAAGCTCAGACCTCGAGTTCAATCTTTTGTCGTCGGTGCAACGCTCGTTGAAGTTATGAAGTCACGCGAGCAGAAAGTTAGCCAAGATCCAGTCTTCATATTCTTAGATGAACTCAACAAATACGCGCCAAGACACGCTGGAGGACCTTTGAAAAATATCTTCAGAGACATCGCCGAACGTGGAAGGTCCTTTAGACTGATACTCATAGGCGCAGAGCAAACAGCATCAGAAGTCGATTATCGTGTTATAACGCAGTCTTCAACAACAGTGGTTGGTAGGCAAAAATCGGTTGAACTCGACAAACCAGAGTATGGTCACTTGACCAACGAACAGCGGCAAAGGGCAGCACTGCTTCAGCAGGGTGAAATGATAATAGACCAACCATTTCTGCGTCTTCCTATAACCGTGAAATTTCCGATGCCGGCGTGGTGCACGAGAGAGGATGGAGCTTTTATATACAGTCAGAAGGAAAGAGAAGAAGCAAGGTCAAAACTTTTTGGAGGATGAACAATGGTCTTCAGAAATGCGGTTGTTTACAAAGACGGTAAGTTCGAAAAGATGGATTTAAAAGTCGAAAAAGGAACACTTACTGACAGAAGCTCGGACGATTTTTCAACAGACTTGTATGGATTGTACGTCATGCCTGGTTTTATAGATTCTCATACGCATCTTATCGGAGTTGGAAAGAAGCTTTTTCAGTTAGATCTCGGGAATGTTCAAAGTCAGGAGGAAATCTTTGAACTTGTTAACCAATCCAAAGAACTGGTTGTTTTTGGCAGAGGATGGACAGAGGAAAAACTTGGTGCTTACCCTGATAAAAAGTTACTTGACAAGGTAGACAAACCGGTTATCTTGGTTAGAAAATGTGGGCACATTGCCGTCGCAAACGAAAAGGCTATGCAGATTGCCGGTTTGAAGAAAGACGATGGCATTTTCAGAGAGAATGAACTTGAGTTGCTAAAGTCAAAATTTCCCGAGGACGACTGCGAAAAATGCCTCGAAGCTGGTCAAAATGCTTTTCTTTCAAAGGGAGTCACTTTTGTTCACTCGGATGATTTTCACAACGTCTTTTGGGAAAATCTGAAGAAGGCCTTATCGAAAGCGAAGATACGAATCTTTGAAAAAGTTTACCTGCCCGATGTTGAAAAACTCAAAGATTTCAATCAGTTTGGTAAGTTAACTGATCGTGTTCTCATCGGTGGAGTGAAGCTGTTTGCCGATGGATCGCTTGGCGGTAGGACAGCGTATTTGAGCAAGCCTTACCCGGATTCTCCGGGTTATTTCGGCGTCAAATTGCTCGACGAGAATCAAATACGTCAGTTTGCTGAAGTTTGCAGAGAAAAAAGCGTTCAGCTGTGCATTCACGCAATAGGAGATGGCGCAGTTCACGAAGTTGCCAAGGTTTTCAAGGATTACCCATATAACAGAATAATACACGTTCAATTGGTAAACGAAAGCGATCTGGAAAAACTGAGAAACACCTATATAAGTCTTCAACCTCATTTTGCATTTGAAGACGAAACCCATCAAAAAAAGCATATACCAACCGATCTTGAAGCTCTCAGATATCCGTTCAGAATGCTTTACGAGAGAGGGTTCAAAATAGGTTTTTCAACGGATGCCCCTGTTTCTCCTCTTGATCCGAAGTATGTAATTCAAGCCGCTCTGAAACTTGGTTTTTCTCCCCAGGAGTGTGTGCAACTGTACACGGTCGCTAATGCACAAATGGTGAATTTACCAGTGGGAAAGCTTGAAACAGGATACCTTGCTGATTTTGCAGTTTATGAAAGAAACCCGATGAAGTTCGAGGATGATCCCGTGGCCGTGTTCATTTCGGGAGAACTAGTTTGGGAAAGGTGAAAAACTGGAGCAGGCGGTGGGACTCGAACCCACACCCTCCGCCTTACCAAGGCGGCGCTCCACCTCTTGAAGCTACGCCTGCTTGCGTTAAAAGTATACCACAGAATCTGGCAAGTTCAAGTACTACTCACTGGATATTCGTGCTTGACAAAAAACGTTAACAGGTGTATGGTTATCCCAAAGAGGTGTTTTTGCTTGATCAACTTGGTGGTAATGTCGCTCGATACTTTGTCATTCAAGAAAATTCAATGGTGGTGGTGCTGCCCCAGTTCGGCGGGGTAGTTGCCACGTGCTGTTAATCTACGCCGAATTGGGGCTCTCTTGAAAAAGAGAGCCCCTTTTTTATTACAAAAAGGAGGGGTTTTTGTGAGAATCAGGGTTGACTTAAAGTGTGAGGAGATTCCAAGGTACTGGTACAATGTTCTTGCAGACCTTCCGTTCAAACTCGATCCACCGCTTGATCCAAGAACAAGACAACCAATGCCACCAGAAGCTTTGGCAGCCATTTTCCCACCTGCACTTGTGGAACAGGAAATCTCCGACAAAAGGGAAATACCTATTCCAGAACCAGTGCTGAAGGAATATGCAGTTTTCAGACCAACTCCACTTTATCGTGCAACCTATTTGGAAGAGTATCTTCAAACCCCGGCAAGGATCTATTATAAGTATGAAGGAGCGAGTCCAACTGGAAGTCACAAAACCAACACCGCTTTGGCTCAGGCTTACTACAACAAAATCTGTGGCACCGAGAGACTTGTCACGGAAACAGGCGCTGGTCAGTGGGGAAGTGCTCTGTGCTACTCGGGTGCAAAGTTTGGTTTGAAAGTTGATGTTTTCATGGTCAGGATAAGTTACGAGCAAAAGCCAATGCGAAAGTACTTGATGAAACTCTTCGGTGGAGATGTTGTTCCAAGTCCAAGCGACAGAACCAACTTCGGAAAATCTCTTTTGGAAAAAAACGGAGAGATGCCGGGGAGCCTGGGAATAGCCATAAGCGAAGCAATCGAAACTGTCTTGTCCGATCCAAGGGCAAAGTACTCTCTTGGTAGTGTTTTGAACCACGTACTTTTACATCAAACGATTATAGGTCTTGAGATCAAAAAACAATTGAAAATCCTTGGTGAAGAACCAGACGTGATTCTTGGTTGTCACGGAGGTGGATCAAACTTCGGTGGAACGATCCTTCCGTTCATACCAGACAAACTCGCAGGAAAACCCATAAGAATTGTCGCATGTGAACCAACAGCTTGCCCGTCTTTGACTGAGGGCAAATACGATTACGACTACGGCGATACAGCAGGTATGACACCCTTGCTGAAAATGTACACGCTTGGAAAAGATTTCATACCACCCAAGATCCACGCAGGTGGATTGAGATACCACGGGGCCGCACCGATTGTTTCGAAGCTTTTACACGAAGGTTTGATCGAAGCAATTGCGTTCGATCAAGATGAAGTTTTTGAAGCTGCAAAACTTTTTGCGAAACTCGAGGGAATAGTTCCAGCCCCTGAAAGTTCCTATGCAATTGCCGGTGCAATAAGGGAAGCTAAGAAAGCTAAAGAAGAGAAGGTTGAAAAAGTCATAGTCTTCAACCTCAGTGGCCACGGATTGTTTGATCTTGCCGCGTACGTGTGATCGGGCATTTTGCCCGGTCACACTGCCTCCTCTTTGCCTACCGCTAATCGGCAGATTTTAAGCGTTTTTTGACCATCTCTTAATAAATTTTGTGCGAAGTAAATAAGACTTCTCACAGAAAAAAACTCCCTCAGCCCATATAACTCGTAGAACCACGGTGTACTCCTACATTCAAAGCAAAATGTCATTTGCAAATTCTGAAGGAATGACTGTGAAACGCCGAGATTGCGGTATGTAAAGACCGATAAAAGGAGGAGGTTATGAAGGCAAGATCGGCAATCGTCATGATCATCGTTGTGAAGATTGCACCAACTACTGAAAATCACTTTGATTTGCCTTCATACAGCGGGGGGTTGTACCCCCGTTTCATATCATCCCCAAGCGAATTTTCAGTGAATTTACAGGAAATACTCTGGCAGCTTTTCAACAGATTTTAATTGTCACCGTTATTGTATTAACCAGGAGGTTATGGGGATGTTCACATTCAAGAGAAATTCGAACAGTTTTTTAAGAACCTTGTTTCTCACTTTGGCCCTCATAACCACGATAAGTTTATCAAATGCTCAAACTGTTTATAGATACGATTGGTCAACGGGTCTTTGGAAAAGGGTGGATAGGGGAGATGCGGTTGTGAATTTCTTGACACAACCGTTGCAAAGTTTATCTTCAGCTGCTTCCACGGCTATCCCACTTCAGGGCACCATTGCAGTGGAGCCAACATCAATTTTGGAAACCAAATTGACTTCACCGCCGGCAACAAAGAATCGCTGGTACTTCTACATGCACTATACCGTGACGAATAGCTCGCAGGAACACAGTTATCGAATTCTTGCAGGTCAGAGCATCGATGCAGGTACAGCAACAATTTGGAACGACGCTACAAAAATTTACGTCAGATTTGAACTTAACAACGATTGGCTTGCAGATGAGTCACACTTGAATTTCGTCCAAAGTGAGCCAGACGAATTCTACAGTCCAGTCCCAGGTCAATTTCCGTTCAAGCTAAACCATTCGTCAAGCGTTGCTGCGTACACTTACGAAATCCTGTTTTCAGACATTCAAAACAAATGCGGTTTCCTACCTCAACCAGGAGACTCAGTCTACGTTCTTCTTCATCTGAAAATCAAGAACAACAGAGGTCAAAGTGAAACTGCATGGGCTGGACCAGAAACAAGTTGCTTCTCGGTGAGCGTTTCTGCAACAAAACTTGCCTGGTTTTTGAGAAAACCCGGAGATTATGCAACAAAAGCGATCGATGTAAGTGTCATCAGCGAATATCCAGTTGTAGTTACATTCAAAGACTTCAATGATCCCGTCAACGAAGCAGGAAATCATGTACAAACCTACTTTTCGTTTGAGACCCTTGAGAACTGGATTAAGGCGTCAGATCTAAGCACTTCTTTCAGAATTCTTGAACCAGGGAATTCAACCTTCGGCATGTACCACAGGGTAGTTCTTCAAGGTCAGCCGGCATGCAACTACTTCAGTGTAGGGACAATATCTTTCGCAATTGTTATGGTGAAATCGAAGTTTATCAAGTAACCTACAGTTTAAACCATAATCTCGCCCCTGGAAGGGGTGAAAAAGGAGGGTTCTTTTATGAGGAAACTGCTTGTCGTTCTTGCGGCACTCATGGCAGTCGCCGTTCTCGGAGTTGCGCAGGGTTTGCCGAACCAAGTAGAGGCATGGCGATGGGTTGAAGGGACAGGTTGGGTCAGCATGGCGAATGACGGGGTAGAGGCAAACGCTTGGGCATTCACATCGGATGGGATTGAACTACAGAGATGTAACAAGAAAGATTGGACAGTTGAATTCACAGTTCATGTCAGTGTAGCTCAGTGGATTGAATGGAGAGTTAACGCGACGAAATGGAAATGGTATGTGAGAAAACCTGGAGAATATGCTGCTGACTGCATAACTCTCGAAGTCAAAAGCAACGGTCCTGTTGAACTTCGCTTCACAATGCCTGAGATTAAAAGGTTACCAAATCAGGAGATCCCAGGAGTCAAGGAAATTATCGAATCTTGGTACGGAGTGGGAATGGCTTTGCCAGAAACATGGTACCAAGCACCTCTTGATGATGAACTTGTATACACCTTTGAAGACAGCGACGCGTTGCACGGTGGTATAAACACAAAACTTTGGAACAGGATCAAAGTCGTTGAGTGCAACTCCGTCTGTGAATATGAGGCAAAGGGAACTTTGAAGCTTACACTTGGAATCATAAAACCATGGATTGATCCAGAAACAGGATTCTTTGACGAAGATTACACCAACTACTGAAAATCACTTTGATTTGCCTTCATACAGCGGGGGTACAACCCCCGCTGTTGCTTCAGAAAGGAGTGAGTCACTTGAGGAAGACCTTATTTCTTTGTGTTATCTTAGCGGCTATGGTTTGTTTGGGTCAGGGAACTTTTCAAATTAGAGTGGATCCCATTATCGTTAGAAGGACAGTTTCAGTTGGCGACAGAATAGGCTATGACTTGTTCATCGAGAACGCCGATCCGCTGAACCCCATAGATATCGAAATCTCAGCGAGGGATGTCAAACAGGACCTTTTTGGAACTTACGATATAGCAGAGACCGGAACAACTCCTTATTCAGCCGCAAAATGGATTAAGGTTGAACCAACCAAGCTGAGAATTCCGCCTGCTTCAACGAGGAAAGTGAACGTTCAAGTTACCGTGCCTCGCGGAGTTCAGGGTGGAAGGTATGCTTCGATTGTCTTAACTTTCTTACCAACATCTGAGGAATCCCCAATATCACCCCAAGATGCAACAGCGTTTGCTTACCAGTTCAAGTACGAGCTAGCGAGTTTCCTTGAACTTACCATAGAGGGAACAAGAAAGAAGCTCGAAACACATGTTGTGAACTTTGAAGCTCTGAAATTAAAAGACGTTGAGAGATTTGCCAGTTATTTACAGAAGCTTGGTCACAACGCGAATGTTTACATTGTAAGTGTCCTCAACAATGGCAACATCCACGTCAACGTGTCAGGTGAAATGACGGTAAAATCCCAAACCGGCAGAATAATTGCAAAGTATCCCCTTGCGACCGGAACAGTCCTACCTGGTGTTACCGTGAAGCTGCCAACAATAACCACAAGACAGCTTCAACCTGGAGATTATAATGTGAGAGTTGTCTTAAACTACGGTGGTCACAGACCGGCCATTTTTGAAACAACAATGACTGTTTCAGGGGAAGAGCAACAGGTAAAGGAAGTATCCCCAACTGAGGTTGCCCTGCTCTATGTGGAACCAGGGAACGTTGAAATAAAGTCAATAGGAGGTTCAACAAGAAGCGCAACAGTCGAGGTTACAAACAGCAGCAAAGTGACTCTGGACGTAACTGTGGATATTTACACACTCAAATACGATGTTTTGGGTGATTTGCTACCATTGGAGGAAAGATCAAAGGCTCCAGATTGGATCAGCGTTTCACCGGGTACTTTCCAGCTGAAACCTGGTCAGTCAAGGAGAGTTCGCGTCATGGTAAGTCCTCCCAAGGACATTCAAGATAGCGGGTATTACTATGATTTGGTTTTTGCTGCAAAGACCGAGACCGCAAAGTCGGAATACGGTTCGAATCTGCTTGTTTACGTTGGTTCGGAGGATAAGATAAATCAAGAACTTGTTGGTGATCTTGCGGTTACAGAGATTACCGAAAGCGGCTTGGATGTGGATGTGTACTTGAAAAACGTTGGTAATTACCATGCTATTCCGTATGTAACACTCGGAATTTTGAAAATCATTCCAGAACGTGAAGAAGATGGAATGATATTGCCAGCAACAACACAAACTATTGCTACTGCAACCTATTCAGGCGAAGTTCCAATTCTTCCAGGCGAAGAAAGAATTTTCGGCGTTCAAATTCCATTCCCTGCTTCAGTTGGTGAATACGAGATTGTTGCAAGGATACTCTACGGAACTGAGAAATCCCTTGAGGTTCGAAAGAGATTCAAACTAGCTGGAGGTGAAGAATAATGAAAAGGCTAATGATATCTCTTGTATGTGCTCTTACGACGCTGATCTTTGCACAAGAAGAACCGCTTGTCACCAACATATTTGTTGACACCTACATACTCGATGCGTTGGCTGACATATCGGCTCAAACTGGTGTTCCGATAATCGCTGATCAAACTGTCAGCGGTTTTGTAACAGCAGAGTTTGAAAACGTTCCCCTTGAAAAAGCTTTGAAAATGCTTTTGATGCCAGGTGGGTATGTTTTTATAAAATTCGACGGTTTCTATTTCGTTGGTTCACCAGATCCAAAGAATCCAGCTTTCAGATATCTTGTGGATACGGTTTCGTTGAAGCCAAAATATGTGAGGGTTGATTCCGTCAAGAATTTGCTACCGACGTTTTATGAACCATTTGTGAAATTCGACCTGGTGAACAACTTGATCACCATCTCAGCACCTAGGGAAATCGTAGAAAGATTCAAGGAAGATCTTGAAAGTATTGATTTGCCCCCAAAGCAGATAAAGATAAGCGTCCTTGTAACCGAAGTGTCCGAATCAGTTGTCAAGGATCTTGGGTTTGATCAGGTTGGCTATCAATTTGGTGCAAATCAACAGTTCAACGAAGATTGGACAGCATCCCTTGGTCTTGTTTCGGGAACACTTTCTTTCAGAACCGACATGTTTGGGACCATTGTTGCAACGATAAAGGCTTTTGAAGAAGAGCAAAAGGCAAAGATTAAAGCAGACCCATGGATAATTGTCCAAGAGAACAAACCCGCAAAGTTGTTCATAGGTCAAAGGGAAATAATACTCATCGAAACCGCAGCTGCAGCGGTAACAACACAAATAGTTGATGTTGGCGTTGGGATAGATCTAAACGCAAGGGTAGTCAACGAAGGTGAGATAGAGCTGACAGTAGCACCGAGCGTGAGCCACTTTGCGCAGGCAAGAACGACGACCGCTTTATCAACGAAAAGAAGTGAACTTTCAACAACTTTGAGAATGCAAAGCGGGCAGACGTTAGTGATAAGTGGTATGACAGTGGAAAGTAGCAGTGATAGCTATGTTGGATTGCCTTTGTTCAAGAGAATACCTTTACTTAGATACCTGTTCGGTGTTAAATCGGAGGCTGAGGGTAAAAGAGAGATGTTAATCTTTGTAAGTGCTGAAGCCCTGTGATTGGGGTGTCTGAGATGAGATATTTTATGTTGTTTCTTGTGTTTTTCGCGGTCTTAGTGAGCGCGCAAAGCGTTGTGATTTACCAATTTGAAGTCGTTCAGCTGTCTCAGCAGCTTGTCGCCAAAGCCGGTTTGAGCGAACTTAAAGTTGAAGCACCAAATCCCTTGAATCCGTCCATGGGCATCTTCTACAACGCTTCTGTCATGGAGTTACTGGCTCAATTTCCACTTGTTACCATGAAACTTGATCTCGGCGAAAAAAATGAGAAAACGAGACTTTCATCAAGGCCATGGATTTCAACGGTACTTGGACGAAAAGCAGTTGTTTTCGTTGGAAGAGAAGAAATCGTTTTGCAAACAGGCGTGAGAAAAGGTCAAGGAATCAGGCTGGAGATTACACCGATTTCGGTAGCAGAGGAAGGTGTGCTGACCAAGTTGATTTTGGCAGACCCATATGGACCAACACTTTACGACAACGAGCAGTACGTGGATTCGCAGGATTTCAAACCCATAGCTTTGATTTCCTCGAAAAGAGAAAATGGGTTTGACTATTTTGCAATCTACGCAAGGGCATCCGTTGCCGAGAACTTTCCTGAAACGAACGCTTACAGCGTCGGAAGTTTGGATGAACTTGCGAAAGTGTTTATGAAAGATGAATTTGTGAAGAAAGAGAACTCATCGTATGCCTTAGTCATCACTGACTTTGTCTCCTACGACGGCGAGGCAGGTATCTTCTTCTGGATTGGGGATATAGTTGTTCAAGCCAAAGTAACCTTCAATCCATTAACCTTCATCGGTGGTGCGGAAGGTTTGGTAGACAAACTTGGACTAAGAGTTGGAGTGAAATTTTACTACAGCGACGGCATCTTGATTGGCTTTGGGGTATCCGATCACGCAAGGTTAAGCGAGATTTTGACAGCTTTTGCGGAGCTTTATCCCTTCAGGATGGATATTTCACAGCTGAAATTCGTTTCACCTTCATGGAGGACAGGTTTATCGATAGATTATGAAAAGCTTTCCATAACTCTTGGCGTCTTCGACGAGGGAAAGCTTGGACTCTGGGGAGATATGGCGTTCAAAGTTTCAGAGAGTTTTTCAGTTCTCGCAGGCGTCAGGTATATCTTTGAGGGTGAACTTCTCTTCTTTGCGGGTCTAAGGATAAGTTTCTGACCCGATAACCAAGCTGCTTATTTTTCTGCGCAGCTCCTCAACAGAGCTGCGCGCTTTTTTGATAAAGTTCAAGATGGATTATTCTATCCGCCGGTGCCGGATGAGTATAGTACCATGTCGCATAAAGCGGGGATGGCAAAGGATTGGAGAGATTCTGTTTTATGAGCCTTTTCAAAGAGTTTACCAGGGGTTTTGAGCTTCCCATTAGCTTTGCCGAGTATTCATCGGCTTGGTATTCGAATTTTCTGGATATCCAGTTGAAAATTGGCATGGCAAAGAACCCAACAAGGTTGAGGAGCATCACAAAAGCTGCAATTGAGGTGAAAGTACTTTGAAGGGAAAAGAGTCTTTGGAAAACCCCAGTCTTAAAAACAGCGAAGCAAAGATACGACAATAGCCATATTCCGGCGAGAGATGCCACGAGTGTCTTCAATATATGCCTGTGTTTGTGATGTCCAAACTCATGGGCTAAAATTGCAAGAATTTCCTCTTCTGGATAATTCATAATCGTATCGTATAGCACAACCCTTCTTGAACTTCCAACACCAGCCAAGTAAGCGTTTGCCACCTTGGTTCTTGCTGATGCATCCATTACGTAAACCTTTTTTACGGCAAAACCAGCTTTTTCTGCCAGGCTTGTTATTTTCTCACTCATCTCACCTTGAAGTCGTGTAAACTTGTTGAACAATGGAGAGATCAAGAGAGGATAAATCCACTCAATAAAGATCAGCATTCCAGACAGAACAGCCGCCAAGAATATCCACCAACTCGATATCAGGTTTGCCAGTTTGAAAACAACAACATAAACAACACTGGCAAACAGTGTCAGCAGTATACGCAAAAAAAGAGCTTTGAAGAAATCACCCAAAAATTTTCTCCACCCAATGTTGCTCAGCCCATACCTTTTGTCCAAATACAAATTCTTGTAGATTTTGATCGGCAGATCCATCAAGATGAATACAAGTTGCACAACCATCCAACAAAGAAAGGCTTTGAGTAGCATGCTGAGTTGTGAATAGCCGAAAAGTTGATCCAGCACGGGCAGAAGCCACATCAAAACGACAATCTGGCAAATTGCAGTAACTGTTAGGCTTAGAATCGACAGAGACGTTCTATCTTTCAAATAAAGCTTCGATTTCCTGAACGTTTCTTCGTCGACAACAGCTTGCAAAACGTCTGGAAGAACAGCTTTGAATGAATATCTCAAATTCACTGTGTGAAGCAATACCGAGACAAACCATACAAGAACTACCAGAAAAGCCACTCCAAACCCCAGCAACTATATACCCCCTGTTACTTTTGTCACTCACCAATTATCTTAACAAGAACCCTTTTGTTCCTCATTCCATCGAACTCGCCGTAGAAAACTTGTTCCCAGGGTCCGAGATCCAACCTACCATTTGTTATTGCTATAACCACTTCTCTTCCCATTATAGTTCTTTTCAAATGGGCATCTGCATTGTTTTCAAATGAGTCGTTGTGCCTGTACTGTTCGTATGGTTTTTCAGGTGCGAGTTTCTCAAGCCACCTTTCGAAATCCTGATGAAGACCAGGTTCGTCATCGTTTATGAAGACGCTTGCCGTAATGTGCATGGCGTTGCACAAAAGCAGACCTTCCCTAATTCCACTTTCTTCCACACATTTCTCCAGAAGCGGTGTTATATTTATGAATTCTCTTCTTTTCTTCGTGTGAAACCACAGTTCCTTTCGATAAGTTTTCACTTTGACCACCACGTTACAACAACAGTGACATCAAAGCTGAGAGGGTTATCAAAGAAAAAGCCGTTGAAACGACAACACCTTGAGAGGCCAGCTTATAGTTCCTCCCAAACTTCTTTGCAAAAATAGCCGCATTAATGCCCGTTGGCATCGCACTCATGAGGACCGGCATTGTTTCGACAACTTGTTCCAACTTAAAAAACGAGAGAACCAAGAACATCAAAGCTGGTGCAACCACCAGTTTCACCGCGGCAGCAAGGTATAGTTTCGGATTGGCCACGAAATCGGACAGTTTTGCCTCGGCAAGAAAAGAGCCAATAAGAAACATCGAGAGCGGAGTGGAAACATCACCAATCATGGAGAGTGCACTTCTGATAACCGAAGGGAGTGTAAAAGGCGTGAAAAAGAGAAACAAACCGGCGAAGATAGCCAACACACCTGGTGTTGTAAAAACTCTCTTCAGATTCATCTGAGCACCGGACATCAGCTTGATACCAAGAGTCCAGTTCAATATCTGAAACCACAGGTTGAAAAACGCAGCGTAAAAAACACCGATTTCCCCAAAGGCTATTCTCATGAGTGGATACCCAAGAAAACCAACGTTACCAAAGATGATCATATAGCTGTAAAGGTCACGGTTTTCCCTTTCGACTTGCATACTCAAAAGTTTGCCAAGAAGAATGTGGATGATGTACATGATAGCGCCTATAGCAAACAGCAGAAGACCGTTCTCGGCATCAGACGGCGAGAATTCTCTGTCCATTGACACAACAACAAGCAATGGCAGGGTTACATGAACCATTAGATCAGAGCCAGTTTTCGTGAAACCTTCAGTTATCATACCTATTTTTTTGAGGAAAAAGCCAAAACCTATCAGAATGAAGATTATCGAAATCTGGTTCGCCACAACGTCTGTCAAAGTATCACCTCTCTGATCAAAATCATACCTCAGTATTTTTAATCCGATAATTCCATTCGCTAACAGTTTTTTTCATGTTGACCACTCTGATGTTGTACAATCTTTGATAACAGGAGGTATTCAATGATTGTTCATCTAACCAAGTGCGAGAGCTATGAGTCAGTTGACAAGATTCTACTACCGATTCTAGAGAAGTATTCAGCTTTCTTTTCACCCGGCGAAAGAGTTCTCGTAAAACCAAATCTCTTGTCGGCTAGAAGGCCCGAGGAAGCGGTGACAACACATCCAAAGGTTGTGGAAACTGTTTTGAAATACTTGAAGAGCCTTGGCACATTTCCAAAAGTTGGCGACAGCCCAGCAGTAGCTGGTCTTCAAAAGGTTTTACAGGCAAGTGGTATCGCTGAAGTGTGCGAAAGACTCTCCGTGGCTGTTATAGAACTGGATGATCCCATAGAAGTCAACGGACATAGATATAAGAAGATAAAAATAAGTTCAAAGGTGTTCGAATTCGACAAAATCATCAACGTGGCAAAGCTGAAGACCCACTCTCAGATGATTCTCACACTTGCCGTTAAGAATTTGTTTGGGTGTGTTCCGGGAATTGAAAAATCTGGTTGGCACATCCGATGCGAGACAAACGAGAATTTTGCCGCACTGTTGGTTGACATCTGTTCGATTGTTAATCCCGTCCTCTCTATAATCGATGGAATTGAAGGAATGGTAGGAGACGGTCCAGCCAACGGTAGGAAGAAACATTTTGGAATGGTGGGTGTCTCGAGAAATCCTTTTGCCTTGGATCACGCCGTTTGTCTGAGGCTTGGAGTGGATCCGTCAACAATCTACACCGTCATCGAGTCAATGAAAAGGGGGTTAATACCGCAATACCAAATCGATGGGGAGTGGAAAGATTCGATACAACTTCCCGTCACGGTTCCAACTCTTCCAGTCAAAGGTCCTTTGAGAAATCTCGCAAAAACTGTTGTAAGAGTACCGAAGATATCAAAGAAAAGGTGTATTCGTTGTAGAATATGTGAAGAGAAATGCCCTGCGAAAGCGATAGGTATCTCAAAAGGTAGCGTGGATTATCGAAAGTGCATACGCTGCTATGTGTGTCATGAAGTTTGTCCGCAAAATGCAATTGAGCTTGTCAGAAAATTTCGCTTTTGAGAGGTGATGAATTGTGGATCTGGGAAGGAAGAAAATCGATTGGGTTTCGCGTTTCATGCCTATATTGAACCGAATTGATGCTGAATACTCTCCTAAGCAACCTTTGAAAAACTTGAGAATAGGCATGTCGATACATTTGGAGGCTAAAACAGCTTATCTGGCGATAATCCTGAGACGATTGGGAGCTGAAGTGATTGTGACAGGGAGCAATCCTTTGAGCACCCAGGACGATGTTGCTGAAGCGTTGAGAGAATATGGTCTGACTGTTTACGCAAAAAGAACGAGCGATGAGAACGTTTACATGACGAACATTTGCAAAGTTCTTGAAACCAAACCAGATTTGATACTCGACGATGGAGCTGATTTGACAGTCTTAGCGCACACAGAAATGAGAGAAGCTATTGAAAACTTGAGGGGTGTAACGGAGGAAACCACAACTGGGGTTAGAAGATTTAGGGCCCTGCTCAACAAGGGTTTGCTAAAGGTACCTGTTATTGCCGTCAACGATGCTTACACGAAGCATCTTTTTGACAACCGCTACGGCACAGGTCAATCTACCCTGGAAAGCATAATGAGAAACACAAACCTTTCGATCTGTGGAAAAAACGTTGTTGTCTGTGGCTATGGCTGGTGTGGCAAAGGTGTTGCGCAACGTGCAAGAGGGCTTGGGGCAAGGGTTATCGTCACAGAAGTTGACCCAGTCAAGGCACTTGAAGCTGTAATGGAAGGTTTCGAAGTCATGCCGATCAGAGAGGCGGCAAAGATAGGTGACATATTCATAACAGTCACGGGGAATATGAATGTCATTTCCGTGGAGGAATTCTTGGTGATGAAAAACAATGCTATCCTGTCGAATGCTGGTCACTTCAACGTCGAAATAGACGTTAAAGCTCTTGAGGAACTGGCGGTTGAAAAATACGAAGCTCGCCCGAATGTTGTGGGGTACGTTCTTGAAAATGGCAACACTTTATTCTTGTTGGCCGAAGGACGCCTTGTGAACCTCGCAGCAGGTGATGGTCATCCAGTTGAGATAATGGATCTGTCGTTTGCTTTGCAAGCGTTGTCGCTCATCTATTTGGCGAACAACAAGCTTGAAGTGGGTGTTCATCCAGTACCCAGGGAAATAGATGAATGGGTTGCAAGGGCAAAATTGGATACTCTTGGGGTTAAAATAGACCAATTGACTTTTGAACAGAAAGAATACCTTGTAAACTTCTGAGAGGTGTTACTATGCTTGAGGAAGTCAGCAGTTCAATCAGACGGTCAAAACTCCCAAATTACTGCATACCAAAAGTGTGGCTCTTTGAGAACTATGCAGGTCCAGTGAGATTTGATGGTGAAAAGGTCTACGTTGAACCGGCTACTTATTTCGGGTCGATATGCAACTGGATCCTTTCTTTTAAAAAAGAGGGAGTCAATTACAGACAGTCTTTGGCACTCGTGAATGGAGAGAAAGATAGGAACTGGATTAGAAAATCCGTGATGTACAGCTCGCTTGTTAGATCAACCACCGCTTACAATCACAAAGGTTTTGGTAGATTTGAACAGGATGACATTCTTGGTTATAGGGAATCTGGGACCTTTTTGAAAATGATTGCATTGCTCCCACATTTGGTGAGACTGGGCGTAGACGCTCTGTACCTTCTGCCGGTTACAAAAAGTAGCAAACTCTTTAAGAAGGGTGAAATCGGTTCCCCGTATTCGGTGAAGGATTTTCTCAAACTGGATGAGATGTACCACGATCCGTTATTGGACGGTTGGAAGGTTGAAGAGGAGTTCGCCGCATTAGTTGAAGCCTGCCACATACTTGGCATCAGAGTCTTGATGGATTTCATTCCAAGGACAGCTGCAAGGGACTGCAACTTGATACTGCAGCACCCGGAGTGGTTTTACTGGATCAAGTTGGAAGAACTTTCGAACTACAAGCCACCTGCTATTCCCGAACTTGGGTTTTGTCAGCCGTCTTTCGAAACCATGAGGTCATTGTACGACAGACCGCAGGTCCAAGAACATTTGAAAAAGTTTGCTTTTGATCCTAAGACTATAGATCCCGCCAGATGGGAAAAGCTTGTGAGAGCGGTTGATGAAGAGAATTTCATCTTTGAAATAGCAAGAGAATTTGGCGTTGTAACAAGCCCGGGATTTTCAGATTGGCTGAACGATCCGCAACCAACGTGGGATGACGTGACCTTTCTTAGACTCTACATGGATCATCCGCAGACAGCTGATGGAAAGGTTTCGAAGGATCAGCCACCGTATATTCTGTTCGATGTGATAAAGTCAAGCAGGTTCCCTGGTAAGCAGCCGAATGAAGAACTTTGGAACTACATAGCTTCGATAATTCCGTACTTTCAGAAACACTTTGGCATCGACGGAATAAGGTTGGATATGGGACATGCTCTTCCGGACGAACTCGAACAGATGATCATAAGAAATGCGAGAGATTACGATCCAGCTTTTGTTTTCATAGCTGAAGAGCTCGAGATGCACAGAGATCGCGAGGCAAAGGAAGCTGGCTACGATGCGATCATTGGCAACAGCTGGTGGATGATGCCAAGAGTTCCTGAAAAAACCTACGAATTCGTTCAAAAAACGGCAGTTGAAATCGAGCTTCCTTACATCTCAGCCTGTGAGACACCTGACACACCAAGGGTTGTGAGCAGAAAAAACGGTGAAGCTCTCAAATATCTACTTCCCTTTTTGTGTGCATTCGCTCCGAACGGTGTTTACATGATAAATTCTGGTCAGGAGGTCGAAGAAAGACAACCTATGAACCTTGGACTTGACAACGATTTTTGTGGAAAATATATGCTTTCATGCGAAGACGAGTTCAACGGGAAACTGGCATTCTTCGACCACTTCGTTCTGCATTGGAGAAACACAGATTTGCTTAATTTTTTGGTGAATCTTTCGAAGATTAGAAGGAAGTTTTCAGATTTGATTTTCAACGGAGAATACAAATCAGTTTACCTCAGTTGGCAGGATGGTAAGTTTGCCAACGCATCGTACTGGAGAGAAAAGCAAGCAATAGTTGTGTTAGGCAACCTCAGCGATGAAAGCAGAGACGTTTCGGTATTTGTAGACAAGACATCGGGCATTGAAACAAAAGTTCTTGGAGCGAAGATTTGGAATGGATTTGTCTGGAATGATCATGAACCATCGAATCAATTGAATTTCAAATTGGAACCATATGGCTTTGTGCTTTGTCACCTGATCGTTGCGTAGGTGGTGTGAAGTGAGAAAAGCTTATCTTCTGCAACTTAAAATCTTTGATTCCAAAGATGCATATTATCCACTGAATTACGAAAAGGTGACCGAACTGAAGATTTCGATCTTGTTGGAATTTCTCAGGCTATCTGCGGATGAATACATTGCTGTTGAGTTGTTCGGTGATCTTGCGACACCTTCTGAAGTTTATCGAACACTTGCGCTTGTTCCCGAGCCTGCGAAGTTCAAAATCTCACAAAGTGATCCGATCTTGAAAAAAACAATCGATGAGTATTCAGTCGAGGAAGCAGTTGATTTTGCTGGCTCCTCAAACCCAGTTGAAACCGAGCGGCCGGTCTTTCTCGTTGTGAACAATGGGACGCCGGAGGTCATTGAGAGCGCCTATGCTGGGTGTGTAGCTGTTGAAGTCGCCCAACCAACTGTCGTCAAGACTGGCCAGCTAGGATATCTCTCACGATTTGTTGAGAAGAGCGAAGCAGCTATGGCCGAGTTGTTTGGGAACAAGGTTGCCTTTGTCTGCGATGTTTCTTTGGACAATCATGAAAAACGGATTGCCGAGAAACTCTCACAGGAAGCCGTTTGCTGTTTTCTTATGCTCAGCCAAATATCGAGGGGTGAATGGATTTGAAGATTGAATCAATCAAAATTGGTGCTTTTGGAAAGTTCAAAGATTTCGAACTGAAGTTTACCGACGGATTGAACTTGGTAATTGGACCAAATGAATCTGGAAAGACGACACTTTATTATTTCATGAAATGCTCTCTTGGATCGACCAGCCGTGATGTTTTGTCTAAATACAAACCATGGTCAGGCGGGGAAATCCTTGGAGAGGTTTGTCTTGAAAACGGTCAGTCGAAAACAATACAGGTTAACTCAGCAGGTGCGAGTACACGATTACTCGAAGAAGATCTCATAGAAAGTCTGGTTACTCTATCTGATGAAGAAGATGCTTTCGACGCTGCTGTAGCCGATCAAAAGATCGTTGCTAGAATGAAAAAGAAAATGCGAGAAACCAAACAAGCTGAAGCAATTATGAAACTGATTGAATCGCTCCCAAATTTGGAGAAAAAGATTATAGAAGAACAAAAACAAATCGATCTGCAGTTGTCGAAACTCAAAGAGAGCATTGAGCATTTTCAAAGAATCAGAAGAGAACTGTATGAGTTGGAAATGGCGAAGAAAGATATGGAAAGAACCCTACAAGCTCTGATGGTCGAAAAAGCCAAAATGGACAGAAGATTGGAAGAAAGCGAAGCGAAGATAGCATCCCAAATTGGTGCGATAAGAGCGGAACTTGTTCAGAAGCTGAACGCTCTCAGGTTAGAGATGAAACAGCTTTCTTTGTTACCCGTCATTTCTTCAGAACAGTTTGTCAAGCTGAACCAGCTATTTCAGAGGATCAAAGAACTCGAGGGAAGGATCAATGAGTTGAGGACAAGAATCCAACACAATCGTAACAGGCTGGAAGAAACGATGAAGGGCATTGACAATCTACGGAACGACTTGCAGACTGACGATTTGGAGAAGTTCAAACTCAAACTCCGGAATCTCGAGCTATCCTACAGATTAGTCGAATCGAATCTGGATAAACTGAAAACCCACGAAGAGAATTACCAAAAATCGTGGAAAGTTTTTGAAAGACAAGATATCGACATTCAGGCGCTTCTGAACGATGGAATGATTTCATCGCTCGAAAAGCTCAGGCTGCAAGTCCACGAAAAAATGGAGACACTCGAGCAGGAACTTCTCAAACAGGAAAAGTCCAAGAACAGGTATCTTCTCTTGATGCTTGTTTTACTTCTGTCTACGGTGGCAACACTTGCCGCTGGCTTCCTGGTATCACCGGTATGGCACTATGTATCCATTGGGCTTGGCGGCGGTGCCGGTGCTTTATTTCTCCTCTACAGAAAAATGGAAAGAAGATACGATGAGCTCTCCGACGAGAAAATCAAAGCGCAAATTGAGCTGAGAAACCTAGAAAGACAGTTTGCACAGAGAAAGATGCCACCGGGTTTAGAGATTTTCAGCCCTGAAGAGTTGAAAAGAACTTATGAACAGTACAAGCAGTGGATCAGAGAAAAACAGGAGTTAGAACACGTGAAAACCCAAGTTGACCTACAGGTTCAGGAGTTACTCTCGGAGTTAAAGATGTATCGTGCAAAGGCTCTCCAAGACATACCGAGTGTTCTTGTTTGGCTAGGTCAAAAGGTCTTTGAGCTTGAAAAAGCGCAGTATGAGTATTTGATGCTCGAAAAAATCCTAAGCCAAGATCAAAAGAGTAAAGAACAGTTAGAACGGCTGCTTGAAGAACTTTCACAGGAATTCGCGAATGAGCTTCAAAAAGTCGGTTTGAAAGATCCCTTGGAACTTCCGGAAGCACTGAACCGCGAATCGAGAATCAGGGAACTGAGAAGTTCCATAGAACGCGCTGAGTATCTTTTGGAATTGTGCCAAAATGCTGAGCTTGAAAAGCTGGCAAAAGAGTATCCTAAATTGTTTGAATCACTGCAAGAGAAGAACAAAATTCACGCTGTTATCGAAAACTCGGCTAAGCAGATCGAGTCACTAACTCGGCAACTTGAGCGACAAAAGGAATTAATAAAAGCTGTTGAAGTGCCTAAAGTAGTCGAGTACCTCAAAGAATATTCATTTAAGTCACTTCAGATAAGAGCTTACGAACAGGTCAGAAGCAAGATACCAGAAGTTGGAAGAATGTTGTCTGCAGAGCTGGAAGAACTGACTGGTAGCTATGTTGAGAAATTCGGCTCGATGTTGAAAGAGTTATTTGCCTTGTTCTCTGATCTTGCAGATGCCATGACCGTTGACAAAGATTTGTCTGTGAAATTTTTCGTAGCCAGCAGAGAACAAAGCCTTGAGACTGTGTTGAGCAGGGGAACTTTGGATCAGCTAGCGCTTTGTTACAAAATTGCTTTGTTCCGCACTCTAAACCCAAAAGATCCATTGCCTCTGATTTTGGACAATTTTCTGATTCGTTTTGATGAAAACAGACTGGCAAAGGCTGTTGAGTTACTCACGGAAGTTTCTAAGGAAAGACAGGTGATTGTACTTACAAGCGATACAAGACTTAAAGACTTGTTAAAGATAGAACCGCTGGCGATTCTCAAAAGACCATGAGCCTGTCCTTTCCAGATTTTTTCGCAACCGTTAAAGCCTTCTTGGCAGCTTCGAGGAGCTCCTGGTGGTTTTTACCATGTTCTGGATAAACGGCTAATCCTGCACTGGCCGTGATCTTGATCCCTTCGGGCATTTCTATTTTTCTTATCTCGTCCAAGATCCTTGCCGTTATCTCGATTGCCCTCGTTTTTGAAACGTTTCTCAAAAGCAGAGCAAATTCTCCTCCGCTGTAGCGTGCTACGTAATCTGTCTTGCGCGTCTTGCTTCTCAGCGCATCTGCCACCTTTTCAATCGCCATGTCTCCCACTTCAGGTCCATACTTGAGGTTGATCTTTCCCAAATCGTCGATGTCCATAATCACCACCACGAATTCATCGGCCGATTTGGTTTGCTGCTCCAACAAACCGAGAAATGCCGAATGTGTAAGCACGAGAGTGTGCGGATCTCTTGAAGCTCTTAAAACAACCGATTGATAACTTTGTGACCTCTCAAGAATTTTGTAGACCTGATCAGCTATGAGTTCGATCACTTGCACATCTTCGATAGATGGCCGTCTTCCGTCAATAGGCGCATCAACTGATATGTAACCGGCGATTTCCCTATCCGGGTTGTATATGGGTATCAAAAGTATATCCTCCGGCATCCAAACCTGTGCATCTTTTGATCCAAATCGCGCTGAGCTCATTAGAACAGCAACGTATTCGGATGGTAAGTCCACCGTACCCTGGGGTATGAAATATGAGTTACTCAACTTAAATCTCTCTTGTGCAAGTCTGTAGAAATTCTCGATTGGTGGTGGATATTTCCTCAACCTTTCAAACTCTCCTGCATTTATGCCGTGATGCGCGACTCTGAGAATTTTACCACTGCGTTTGTCGAGGACATTTATCAGAACATATCTAAAACCACTCACCGATGAAATTGCTTCTGCGAGCTTGTAGAGACAGTCCTCAACGGAAACCCGCTGGGAAATGATGTTTGTCAGATCAATCACCGTTGCGAGTTTCTTGCGCATTGAACGCATTCTCTCTATTTCACTTAGATATTCTTGCCGTTCACTTTCGTATTTTTGCAAAAACAAGTACGCAACGAAAAACAACGGATAAAGCGCTATTGGTAAAAACGACGGCCCGATTGAAAACCCAGCGAGTGGAACATTGCAGATAACCAGCAACAGATACAGCAAAATCACCGAGGCCAAAAACCTTTTGGATGCCCTAAATTTGATCAGAATCACTGATTCGAGAGTGGCGAGAATACCCAGGAGCACCAAGACACTTGCCATCATCAACTTGGATGAAACAACTTTGAAGACAATTGCTAATGCTCCGCTTACCCAAAAGTTTCTAAGTGCCGTGAATATTCTCCGATCAAGTTTTACTTTGGCAAACCTCAGCGCAGATCCAGTCAAAATGACAAAGGGTGCCAGATAGATTTTTTCGAAGAACAAAAAAGTTGAAAATACAATGGCAATTGCAAAGGGAACAAAGGAACTCGACGAGAGCGAAAACAGCAATAATACTTGCAGAAAGAGCAACAGGTCATTCCTGGTTAGATGCACAGGAAGCAAGAAAAACATCACGACAGCGGAAAGCAACAGCTCGACAATTCGAGAATACTTCTTCATAGGTTTCTCTTCATGTCCATGGTTGAAAACTCGAGTGGGAATTCAACCCATCTTCCTTCTAAAGACGATTTGTAGATTCCAAGGACTATCTCAACCGCTTTTTTGCCTTCTTCACCGCTGATATAGGGCTCTCTATCCTCGATCAAGGAGCGGCAAAAATCCCTGTAGAGAGGGACATGTCCCTTGCCGTAAACGGTGTCAGGATCTGGCAGATTCATAAACGGATGAGTGTTTTCTCCTGCAAATTTCCAGGCTTCAATACGATTCACGGCAAGTCCACCTATCTTGACGGTGCCGTGTTCCCCGAATACGGTGAGAACTTCTTCGAGATTTTTATCGAAAACGTTCGAAGTGGCCTCTATTATTCCAACAACATTTGAGTCGAACTCAACAATCGCCGCACCGAAGTCCTCAGCTTCTATGTATGGGTGATTGAGGTTTTTTGTGAGGGCTATGACACGCTTAGGCTTACCCCCAAGCATCCACTGAAGAAGGTCTATTCCGTGCGTCGACTGGTTCATCAAAACTCCTCCATCCTGCTCCCAAGTTCCTCGCCAGCAAGCTTGTTCATAGTAATCCTTGTTTCTGCTCCATCGAACGCTTATCGTCCCGTAAAACAACCTTCCAAACTGTCCGGATTCTATCTTTTTTCTGAGCTCTTGGATAGGAGGGTTAAATCTGTTTTGAAAACAAACACCGAGTTTCAATTTCTTTTGTTTTGCAAGCTCGATCATATGATCCATGTGCTTTGTGCTCAAAGCCATCGGTTTTTCCACTAAAACACTCTTATGGTGATACATAGCTTCTACGGCTATTTCATAGTGTGACCCACTTGGTGTTGCTACCGTTACAAAATCTATATCGTCACGAATTAGAAGTTTTTTATAGTCGGTGTAAATCTCTGGGCTATATCCGCAGAAAGCTTCTATTTTACTTGCCACACTTTTTGCACGTTCCAAAATTAAATCGCAGCAAGCTACCATCTGAACCAAATCTTTGTTTTCGGCGACAGCTTCAACATGCTTTGACGAGATCCTACCACACCCTATTAGAGCCATTCTGAGCTTTGACAAAGGCATCACTCCTTTTGTTCAGAATCTTTCTTTGATTACCTTGTATATCCTCTCTGAAGACTTACCGTCACCAAATGGGTTGGAATTCGCATCAAATTTTTTTGCTTGAGCAAGTTTCAAACTTTCGTAAACGGAAGATTCCTCGATACCTGCCAGTATACCCCACCCGTGGCGAATCAATTCCGGCCTTTCTGTGGTTTCCCTTGCAACGACAACGAATTTCCCGAAAGAAGGCGCTTCCTCTTGGATCCCTCCCGAATCCGTGATGACAAACTTTGAGCCGTCAAGCAGCGCGAGAAAGTGCTCGTAATCGACTGGATCTAAAAGGATGAAACGATCGTTTTTTTCCAACTCTTGACTCACGATTTCTCTTACGCGTGGGTTCTTGTGTACCGGGAAAACTGCCCTCAGTCCACTTTCTTCAGCGAACCGTTTGATACCTCTGAGTATGGATCTCATCCTCTTACCGATATTCTCGCGCCGATGTAATGTGATAAGAAAATAATCATCTTGCTTGACGTACTTTCTCCTCAAATCCTGCAGATTAAGTGACCTTCTGATTGTTTCTAAAGCATCCACAACTGTGTTGCCGACGACGAATATTCTTTTTTCATCAATATTTTCTTTAATGAGATTCTCTTTTGCCACTTCCGTTGGAGCGAAAAGATACTCAGCCATGACGTCGATGAAACGTCTGTTCATTTCCTCGGGGAAAGGATCGTAAAGATTGTTTGTTCTCAGACCAGCCTCGATATGGGCAACAGGTATTGAGAGGTGAAAAGCGCAAAGAGCGCCAGCCAAGGCTGTGGTGGTATCCCCTTGAACAAAGACAAGATCGGGTTTTTCCTTTTTCAAAATCTCCTCTAACTGTTGCACCACTTTCGAAAGAACATAGTTCAACGACTGGTTGTGAACCATTATGTTCATATCGTAGTCCGGTGTGATCTTGAAAATTCGAACCATCATGTCCATCATTTCACGATGCTGCGCGGTGGCAATTGCAACAACGCTCTCGTTCATTTTTTGAAAGTATTGGTAAACAGGGGCAATTTTTATAACTTCAGGACGTGTCCCGAAGACGAAGGCAGCTTTCACTTGATCTCCACCTTCCTTATATTTCCTTGAGAATCAACTGCTACACGCAGGAGCAAGTTTTGAACTTGAATCTCCCTTATAGCTTTGTCCTCAAGGTCTGCGTACGCGATTATTCTTTCGGAAATGATTTCAATCCTGGACATCGGGACAAACATGACCCTCGAAAATCTTTTGAAATAGTGGTTAGTCACGTTCTGCGTGTTTGAGATCACACCAACTGCACCGAAAAGAAAGACCTTTTCCAAGAACGGCTCAAAATTCTCGTCAAAAACAACGCCGAGTTTGTTTGGAGTGATTTCACCGAAAAGAACGATTTCACCTGTTATGAATTCTGGTATCAAACCTTCTGCCTTTTCGTAGAGGATAATTCTATCAAAGGCTTCACGACTAACTAAAACTATCCTGCCAGAATACCTGACAGTATCCTTGATGGTTAATTTACGTGCCACATTCAGTGAAAGTGGGTACCTTATGACAATCATTCAACCTCTCCTCACCCTAAAATCTTCGAAACAACCATTTCAATGAAATTCACGAATGGATCCATGACCATGGGCATTATCCACAGCAACAGAAGAGCCAGCATAAACAAAGTACCATAGACCTCGTATTTCAGATACCACTCCGTGTAACTTGAAGGAAGTAGGGCTCCAAGTATTCTGGAGCCATCCAAAGGAGGGATGGGAAAAAGCGAGAAAATGGTATACGTCAGACTGTACTTGGTCGCCTTTCTAAGAACTAGGAAGACAAAGCTGTAGTCGTTCAGATAACGAGCCATAAAACCAAAGCAGGCAGAGCAAAGTACCCCCGCAATGGGTCCAAGTAACGAAACTACAAGGAAGGATTTTCTACCACTTTTCAGATTCCATGGTCTAATTGGTACAGGTCTTGACCAACCGAAGTCGAAAAGAATGAACGTAACAGTTCCAATTGGATCCAAATGAACCAACGGATTGAGCGAAATTCGCCCAACCTTTTTCGGTGTTGGATCCCCAAGACGATACGCGACATAAGCTTTAACGTACTCCCGTGGGGCTACCACAAGCAAAACGGCGATGAAACCACTCAACAGTGATTGAACAGCTTGCTCCAAAGATCTGAACAACTGCAACCGATGCACCTCAGAGACATTTTATCACAACACATTAAAGGCTGTACATGACGATGGCACTTTTGTAGTATGATTTGAAGAAAAGGAGGTTAAACTTTGGTTAGTTTTGATTACGAGAGAAAGCACATCACTTTCACAAGCGGCTACATCATGAAAGGCAAAGGCTTTCGTGCGTCCGTAGTGAAATATCCGACTCGACATCCAAAACCACTTCCTGGTACGGAGACGACAGAACTGTATTTGTTCGAACCAAGAGAACAGGCTGTGGGAACCGTTGTCTTACTTCATGGTCTTGGGACCATAAACATACCTTTTCTCATGTGGATGAGTGTCCACATGGCCAATGCGGGAATGAGAGTCATCTTTCCCATTTTACCAGGCAATCTAACTAGAACGATCCATGGCTCAACAAGCGGGCGGGACTATTTTTCTACGAATGTGGAGAGAATGACAACCCTTTGGGAAACAGCTATTATTGACGTTCTTAGCAGTGTCGATCTGGCGAAGCAGAATGACTGGTGGCACGAAAACAACTGCCTCGTTGGCTATTGCCTTGGTGGTATGGTAGCGGTAATCCTGAGTGCTCTGTCCGATGACTTCAAAAAGACGATTCTCATAACTTCTGGTGGTGACATAGCGACCTTGATGTGGTACTCACCTACTCTTGCCTATTTCAGAAGGGATGCCAGCAAGGTTGATAGTTCAGCTAATCGCATTGGCGACAAAGATTTTACAATTGAAGTTTATTCGCGGGATATTCGGAGATTGCCCACGTTTAAGAGTGTCGAAGAATTGATAAGCTCGGATGTGCATCCAATTTTGAAAGTGGACCCGCTCGCGTACGCAAGGTTTGTAAATCCAAACAGAACAGTTTTCATTGAGGCCTTGTTTGACAAAGCTCTTCCTGTTAGAACCAGAAAAATTCTTTGGGAAGCTTTGGGAAGACCTAAAAGATATCTGATCCCGTCAGGTCATGTAACCTGGCTTCCGTTTCAATACTTTCTTGGCAATCTCATACTTAGAGAGATGAACATCAAAGAATTCAAGAGAAAACTGAAACTATTGGAAAGACCAAAGATTGAAGAAAAGTAGGTGCTTTAGAAATCTGGCAACAAGAAGTAAGGAAGCCGATTTCCTATGCCAAGCTGCTTCTTGACTTCTTCAGGTATTTCGTTCACCATTTCAAATTCGTAGCCCTCTATGTTTATGCCCCAGATCTTCTCGTGGGGAGTGTAAAAATACATTTCTTTTGACGACACATAGATCACGTTTGTGCCGTTATTTGCAATCCTTTTGAGCACGTAGCGGTTTTGTTCTTTCTCAATCAAGTACCTGACAGTTTTCGTTTGTCCATCCACTTTTTCTTTGAAGATCAGTTGTTTACCATCTGGTGAAACAGTCGCGGTCGAAACAGAGTGCCACCAGAAATCGTACCTAAGAAAATCAACAGCCATAAATAGGTCCACGTCTCTGTTTATTCTCTCCACAATCCTGTGTGAACTTACAATCACAAAGTGTAGCAACTGATAAATCATTGCCGAGAACACAATGCCGATGAACAAATAGAGAATGATTTCAACTAAGACAACTCCCCCACGGCCGTTGTTTTTCATCTTTTTTACTTCAGATATTCATAGGCTTCAGCGTTGAGCACTGCACACCCTGCCGCTCCTCTGATTGTGTTGTGTACGAGGGCAAGAAGGCGAAATCTTTTTTCGCTTATTTGCACAAGCCTACCAACACCAACGCTCATGCCTCTACCGAGATTTCGATGCAATTTTGGTTGGGGTACATCTACACCTTCAAGGTAAACCAGAGGTTTCTCCGGAGCTGTTGGTAGGTTCATGTGTTTGATTGGATTGAACTCTTCGAGAACTTGTATGATCTTCTCTGCAGATGTTTTCACGCTTGTTTCAACGAACACGGAAAGTAAATGCCCATCCTGTACTGGTACTCTATTGCATTGCGCGACAATGTCAAAATCAGCGTGCTCTATCTTTTGCCCGGATTTCTTTCCGAGTATCTTCTTTGGCTCAGTCATCATTTTCTCTTCTTCGTTTTTGATATAGGGGATAACGTTGTCCAAGATGTCAAGCGAAGCTACTCCCGGATAACCGGCTCCCGAGATGGCTTGCATTGTAACCACGGTCACCGATTCAACCCCAAAGTGGTCCATAATGGGTTTAAGTACCATCACAAGCCCTATAGTTGAGCAGTTTGGATTGGTGATGATCTTGCCGGGTCCTGACTGGCGATCGGCAATTTCAAGATGATCCAAGTTAACCTCTGGTACCACCAAGGGAACGTCTTCGTCCATCCTGTGAGCAGCCGCATTTGAGAAGACTATGTAACCAGCTTTTCGGAATTCGTCTTCAATAGGACCTGCGATGTCGGATGGAAGTGCAGAGAAAACGTAGTCACAGTCAATATCTGGTGTACAGGTCTTCACAGTCATTTCCGCAACATCGGGTGGAATCCTCACATCAAGTTTCCAGCGAGCTGCCTGTTTGTACTTCATACCCGCGGAGTTGTCGGATGCACATAAGGCCACGATCTTGAAATATGGATGACTCTCGAGAAGCTGGATAAACCTCTGACCAACCAGCCCAGTTGCCCCGAGTATAGCTACCTTTTTCACTTCAATCCTCCTTTCTGGTTTTACCAAAGACAGCTTCAAGCAAAGCTCTTGAGGATTGTCCTCTACCCATCGTGAAAACGTGGATTCCAGGTACTCCATAATCAAGTAACTTTTCCACGAGAGATGCCATGTACTTTGTACCGATGTTGAACTCCTCTTTCGGAGTTCGCGCTAGTTGCATCTGTTCGAGAAAATCATTGGGGATGGAGACAAAGAACTTCCTTGGTATGTCGTAAATCGATTTCAGACTTACAACGGGTTTTATGCCCGGTATGATAGGAATGTTGATATTCATTTCTCGAGCCATCTCGATGAATCTTCTGTAGATCTCAAAATCAAAAACCATCTGTGTTATTGCGTACTGAGCACCGGCATCGACTTTCTCTTTCAGGTGTTTCAAATCCTCAGCGATGTTGGGAGCCTCGTAGTGTTTTTCAGGGTAGGCTGCCACTCCTATGCAAAAATCGGTCTTCACAGCTTGTTCTCCTGGCAGAAGGCATTCTCCTTGATTCATTTTTGAGATCTGTCTAACCAATTCCAAGGCATACCTGTAGCTACCAGATTGTGGTTCGGTGTACCGGTTTTCATATTCACCTCTTATTACAAATACATTTTGAACGCCAATCAGATGAAGGTCTACGAGAAGTTCCTCTATTTGGTACTTGTTCATCCCGTAGCACAGAACATGCGGTACAACATCGATTTCGTATCTTTTCATAAGTGCTGCTGTGAGACCAACGGTGCCGGGTCTCTTAACTTTTGGAATCTTCACAATCCCCTCCTCCGTCTCGATGTACGTGATCTCTGGTGCATGGCGGGTGACGTTTATAAAGTCGATACTGAACTCAAGCAGGTTGTCAATAACGCGATATATCTCTTCAACATTTTGCCCCCTGCTTGGTGGTAAGATCTCAATTGAAAGGATCGTCTTCTGCTTTATCTTGTCGATTACCTTCACGGTTTGTACACCTCTCTATCATCGAGAAGAACCAATTCGTGCTCGCCGACGACACCCAGCTTGTCTTCAAGGATCACAACCAGCGTCTTGACATACCTTCGATTCACGGTGTGAAGTACCTTCTCTACGTCATCTTTGCTCTTGACCATGTTGCAGTAGGCCGTGGCAAAGGCATCGGCAATTGTGGCATTTTCACTAACCACAGTCACCGCATCAGCCCTGCCAAAACTCAACGAATGTCCAACGGTACCAGAACTTGTGCAAATACCCCATTGCCCAGGGGAAAGTTTCAGACCTACCCTGTGCGAAAGCGGCGAATTGCCTGCGTATATTGAAACAACCGTGTCTTGCAGATTCTTGACGTATATGTCTCCGCCGTTCTCAACAACTACTTCCTGACAACCAAAGCACGTGTTTAAGTACATACCAACCTTGTCGGCGATCGCACCTGCCACTGCTGCCATCGGTCCCACACCTGCCAGTTTGCAGGCTTCTGACATTGCGAAAACGATTTCTGGAGCATCGTCTGACACCTCTATCGGTTCAAGACTGGTCAGAAACTCGGGATGTTCTCGAATATACTTTTTTAAGATCTGTCTTAGTTGTGAAACGAACTTCAGCACCATTTCTTCCATCGTTTGCACATATCTGTCAACGGCTATCCAAAGGTCCGTTTCTTCGTCCTGAATTGTAAAACACCTTAACCTCTCACTGTGCCAGTTTCTGTAGAATCTATCCAAGGCGGCAATTTCACCCCAATAGGGCAAGTATCGATGCAGATCAAACAATTCGTACATTTCTCAGGTTCAAATACTCGTTTCCCATTTACCATCGTCAACGCATCAAACTCACAAACTGAGACGCACGCTCCGCAGTGAACACACTCGGGTTCGTCTTTTGAGAAAGCTTGCATTTCTTTGAGCTCGGGAAGATTTCTCAGTACTCTTTCTTCTTCAAAGAGCACGCTTGGTTGTGTCAAGAAGAATTTGCCTTCGTTAATCAGGTTCTTTAGGACCTGGGCTATTTCCCTTGCCATCCAAAGACTTGACAGGGAGGAAGTCTTGACTTTCCTCCCGTTGATCTCGACAAAACCAGATCTGAGCTCCGCGTAACTGGTGGTTCGAACAACCGGTCGATCTGCTCTTCCATAGTCACGTATGATTGTCTCAATTTCCTCGTTGGATCTTGTGACATAGTAGGCTATTTCTTCGTTCAAAATGGGTATCGGAACGCCAATGCCAACGAAGAGTGTTACACCGTAGTTTTTGAAATAAGCAGCTCTGATGTACCTTGGGTTCATGTTCTTTGCATTTCCGATGACTGCAAGAGTACGAGCTGGTCCAGTTGGTATGCCGGCAGAGTTGAGCTGAACATCTGTTCTATACTGTGTTCCCATCCAGACAACATAACCCTCAGTCCCGCATAGAAATATCCTCGTGCCAAGTCCAATCGTCAGCAACTTTGGGTCTTTCAAAAGTGGACTGAGTTCACCGGAGGTTGCATACGTTACATTCCCAAACTGCGGCAGCAGCTTTCCCATATAAGTGTATAGAGTCCTATCTGAACTGTTGGTTGCAGCTGAGTAATTTTGATAGGCGTTTCTCGGGTTGAACAAGAAGAAGTCATTGATCAGGTACTTGTTTATGTAACCTTCAAAATTCTTACGTGGATAGCAATCCGTTCCCTTTCCAGAGGCTTTAATGTAAACATTCTTTCCCCGTATGAGGCCTTCTATGATGTGAGCTCCTCCAAATGTCTTGTCTTGTTCAGATTCCTGAGTCGCACCTATGTATCCATCGACTGCTGCTATACCACCATAAACATCCACACCTTCGATCTTAATCTTTTCCATTCTCATCGGCGGTACCGTATGACCAAAATTTATGAAAGCTCCGCTGGAGCACATAGGAGCAAAGGTCGCAGTTGTTACGACATCAACCTTGCTTGCAACGTCTTTGACTGAACTTTCCTTTACCATTCTGACAACTTCTTCGGCTGTAAGCACAACCGCTTTTCCTTCTCTTATCTTCTTGTTAATCTCATCAATTGTTCTCAATTCTCTTCCTCCATTCCGAAGAACTCGTCGTGTATTGCTTGGAGTGCCGCGTTACGATCGGTTATTTTGACTATGAAGTACATTGTCACGTCGGAAGCTCCCGCGGAGATCATTTCAACGTTGACGTCCTTCCTGGAAACAGAACTGAACACTCTCGCGGCGATTCCGTGTTTTTGGAGAATGCCATTTCCAACAACTGCTATGAGTGAGATATCAGTCTTGTAATGGATCTCTTCGATTTCCGGAATATTTATCCTTGAACTTATCTTTTTACATTTTTCGATGTCCTGTCTGCTTATCAACAAATTGATACTTGTTTGAGACGTTACAACAGACTTTATGTTCAGTCCCTCGTTTCCGAAAGTGGAAGCGATTTGTCCAAGTATACCTGGAACTCGACCAACGTTCGTTCCTTTGAATTGAACAACTGCGATGTCATCTGTGAAAGATATACTTTTGATGATTCTGTTCGTGCAGCTACCATTTGACGAAATAATTGTATCAGGTTGATCGATAGACACAAAATTGTTTATATTGAAGATGTACAGCGGGATCAACTTCTTCCTGAGCGGATCGACTGCGGCATGATGGAGTATTTTGGCACCAAAGTAGGATAACTCAGCCGCTTCGTCGTAGTTCAACGTTTTAACAGGTTTAACTCCTTTCACGAACTTCGGATCGCAGGTCATGAAACCAGGAACATCCTTGTAAAGATCAACCCGTTGCGCGTCAACGCAGTACGCTACGGCGGTGGCCGTGTAATCGCTTCCACCGCGCCCCAGAATCGTAATCTGATCTTCGTGAATGCCATAGAACCCAGCTACAACGTAATTCTGGCCAATCTTTAAGGATTGCTTCAAGTTTCTCTCTGAAAGTTCAAGGTTTATAGAAGCGTTTCTAAACTTACCATCGGTGACCAAGCCAATCTTTTCAGGGAGGGCTTCATAACATTCCAAACCTCTTTCATTCAGCCATTTCGTAAGCATCAGTGAAGAGCATCTCTCGCCGTGGCTGACGACAAAATCATACACAAAGTCTGGAACCTTGTTCATCAATTTGACAGCCCTCAAAAAATTCTCTACTGAGAAGACTCTTTCTCTCATCTCGTCATCCTCATGTCCAAGAAAATCCGCATAGAGTGAATAAAGTTGGTTCAGAGATCTTTCAACATCGATTTCAGAAGGATTTCTCAGCAGCTCGATAAGTTGGTTCGTTACACCGTAAATTGCCGATACAACTATTATCACTGGTTCGTCGTACATCTTGACAACACCGTAGATCTTTTCCAGATCTTCTCTCGACCGAAGATTGGAACCACCGAATTTGAGAACGATACTTTTCATTTCTTGTCCCTCCCTCCGACTATTCTTTTACAAATTTCAAGAGCCTCGAGCGCGTCCTTTGCGTAAAGCACACCAAATCTTTCCGATAGTTCCCTATTCATCGAAGCTCCACCGGCAATCAGGAGAACATTGATGCCGTTCTTCGAAAGAAGATCCGCAACCTCCTTGACTCTTCCAACCGTCGTAGTCATCATTGCAGACAATCCAACAACATCTGGTTTGAGCTGCTTAACAGCATCAACGATTCTTTCTCCAGGAACATCCTTACCAAGATCGTAGACCTCGAAACCCCCGCTTCTGAGAACTGTTGCCACAATCTTTTTGCCTATATCGTGAATGTCACCCTGAACTGTTGCCAAGACCACCCTACCCAGTTTGTCACTGGAATCGCCAAGGAGACTGTTTAGATGTTCAAATGCAGGTTGAACAGTTTCAGCGGCAAGAATCAGATGTGGAAGGTAGATCACCCCGTCTGAGTAAAGTTTTCCAACTTTCTCCATCGCTTTGGCGAGAATTCTTTGACTGATCGTAAGCGGGTCAAGGCTTTGCAACTTCTCGTTGACGAACGTCATTATCTTGTCCTTTTGACCTTTGATTATCCATTCAACCAAAGGGTCATCAATGTTCAGCTGAGTTTTCGTTATCTGTTTTCCTTGAAGTGAGAGCATCCCTTCAGCAACTCCCATAGTCATCAATTCTTTTGAGTTCAATATGGCTGCCTTTAGGCCTGCTTCCATGCACAGAGCCAGGAAGGCTGCGTTAACCTTATCCCTGTTTGGTAGACCGAAACTGAGATTGGAAAGACCAATAGAAGTTTTCAAACCTACTGAGTTCAAAAGTTCGATGGTTTTCAGGGTTACGTGGTAATCGTTTTTAGCACCAATTGGAAGCACCAGTGGATCAAAGTAAATTCTTTCAAGGCTTATACCTTCGTTTTGGATTAAATCCGCTGCTTTTAAGGCAATCTGAAATCTTTCCTCTGCTGTAGTTGGTATATCTTTTTCCATGGCGAGAACTATGAGAATTCCACCATAACGTTTTAGCAGAGCAAGTCTTTCTAAAAGGTGATCTTTTCTCGCGAATGCCGAGTTAACAATTGGCCTGCCAACATATTCCTTCATCGCCGTTTTCAGGAATTCGAGATCCTGAATGTCCAACGATAGGGGAAGGGATGAAACCCTGTCAAGCTCGATGATCAGATCTTTGAAATGATCATTTTCCAACAATTTTTCAATTCCAAGGTTGATATCAATCACCGCACATCCTTCAAGCTCTTGTTCATGTGCTAACTGGACAATCGTAGAGAAGTCTTTTTGTTGTATCTGTGCTTGGAGTTTTTTCTTACCGCTTGCGTTAATGCGCTCGCCTATGAGCAGAAAATCTCCTATCGGCTTGAGAATCGTTCTAGAAGAGACGTATTGATCCTTTGTAACCTCCCTTTTCTTAGGCTTTTGGTTTCCGACATACTTCACCATGGCTCGAATGTGTTCAGGTCCAGTACCGCAACATCCACCGATTATGCTTGCACCAAACTGAACAAAATCTCTCATGTACACTGCAAACTCATCTGGAGTAGTTTTGTACTCCAACAAATTCCCGCGCAGCACAGGTTTGCCTGCGTTGGGCTCAACAGAGAGAAACTTATCGCAGTACTTTGCAAGCTCGATGAAAACAGACAACATCTGACTTGGTTCGAGTGTGCAATTGATGCCGACAACATCCACATCAAGATCGTTCATCAAAGTGGCAAAGATCTCAACGGATGTGCCTGTAACAGATTTGCTGTTGGCTTCAAAAGTCATATGCGCAATCAAAGGGATATCCTCGCTTACATCCCTTGCCGCCAGGATAGCAGCCTTTAGTTCCTTCAAGTCCGTCATTGTTTCGATGATTATTCCGTCTACACCGGTTTCAACTAAAAGCTGTATCTGCTCTTTGAAAATAAAGTACGCGTCGTCAAAATTCATTTCTCCCAAAGGTTTTATGAAAGTTCCCGTTGAGGAAACATCGCCGAAGACCAGTTTACCTTGCGAAACAGATTTAGCTATTTTAACTGCCGCGATGTTGATCTGCTCGAAGAGGTTCTCATAGCCATGGGCTCTCAATTTTGCCCTATTTGCGCTAAAGGTATTTGTGAGCAGCAAGTCAGCGCCGGCTCTTACGTATTCCTTTTGAAGTTGCTCAACTGCCTGTGGTTCTCTTATGTTCAAAAGCTCTATTAAATCAACCTTGTGACCTCGCTTGAAGAACTCTGTGCCGTAAGCACCATCGAGAAAAAGCACCCTTTGTTCAAGCAATTTTCTGAACTCTTCTCTTTTCATTAGTACCACCCTATCATGCAAACAGTCGATTTTCGAGGTACCAAAATTCCCGTTTCGAGTACTTGAATTTCTTCGACTTTCAAAAGATCTTTCACAAAGTATTTGTTCATCCTGATGTCCACATTTCCATAACCAGGGGAGAACCTCACAGTCCCACTTCCAAATTCGTTACGGAGTGATTTGTCAAAGCTTTCGTTGAGTTTTTCGACAGCTTCCGAACCCCATGAATCCAGCACAAAAGCTCCAAAGATGTCGTCGTTTCGTAAATACTCTTCTAGAAGTTCATCAAAACGCATGCCAAGTGTGGAGGCGAAAACCGTTACTTTCTGCACACCACCAAAGACATGCGGGATAGCTGCCATATCAAATTGTTCTATAGAGAATGTTTCGTAATACACAACAGGCTCGACATGGGACAATCCTATCAAAAACAGTTCGTTGATTCGGCGAAGCAGATCTACATCGTTCAAGTTAGAGTACCTTGTCCCTGCACGCGCAAGAAATACTCTCTTGTCAGGCATGTATTCAAATTTCTCTGGAACGTATTTGTCGGCCATTTGTTTCCTCCCACTGACGATTTTTGCTTTTTAAACTAATCATAAACCTAAGAGTGACTCTATATTATGAAGAAAAACAGAAAGAACTTTGACAAAACTATTCCTGCCTGGTTGACGATCACATAGCTGCGCAAAGAGTATAGAGTATAATTATTTAAAAGAGGTGAAATCAGTGTTTGAGAAAATTCCAAAGGATACTGTTCTGCAAGGAGAAATTTGCAAACCCATGTACGAGAGGAGAGGTCCTCTCGGAGTTTTGCTTATTCATGGCTACACTGGCAGTCCTCACGATATGAGATACTTAGGAGAGCAGTTGGTCAAACACGGTTTCACCGTGTCGATACCACGACTGCCAGGTCACGGCACGAACCATATGGATTTTCTCACCACCAACCACAGAGACTGGCTGAGAAGGGCGATAGATGCTTACATCGAGCTCCGTTCAGATTGCGAAAAAGTTCACGTGGTAGGTCTTTCCATGGGTGGTCTAATTGCAGCCATAGTCGCAGCGAAATTTGATGTTGAAAAACTGGTTCTGGCTGCGCCCGCCTTTTTGGTGAGTGACAGAAGGATTTATCTTACCCCTTTGTTGTCTCTCTTCAAAGAGTACTTGCCTAAGGAGGAAACAGTTGACTATGAAGAACCGACCCTAAAAAGACTCGGGGAGGAATACTGGAACAAGAACTTCACAAAACCGGCTACAAGCTTGCTGAAGCTAAAGAAAGTTGCAACAAAATCGCTAAATCAGATCAATTCCAAGACGTTGTTGATACTTGCTCAAAGGGATAACTTAGTCCCATTGGAAGTGAAGGATTTGGTTGAAAAGAACGTGAGAGGTCAAGTTGAGACTGTAATATTGGAAAAAAGCAACCACGTTGTGGTAAACGACGTGGAGAAAGAATACGTTGCAGAGCTGATAAGAAAATTCCTGGAGGGGTAGCTGTGAAAAAATACATCGTGGTTGGGATTCCGTTTGACGCGACCACTTCTTTCATGCCATCGGCAAGGTTTGGCCCAACGTTGATAAGGCACGCTCTGAAATACCTTTTGGAGTCATATGTTTTTGAGTACGACGTAGATCTGGCAGATATGGAGCTCATAGATACTGGAGATAGCGAAATAGTTGCTGGTGACCCAATCGGGACTATAGAGAGATCAGTACGTCACATTCGAGAGAATTTTGATGATCCTGAAAATGACATTTTGATAGTTCTCGGAGGCGAGCACACGGTCAGTTATGCCGCGGTTAACTTTCTAAGGCCAAGGAGTTTTGTGGTTTTCGATACGCACTTTGATCTGTGTGACGAATATCAAGGTACTAAATGGAGCCACGCCTGCGTAACCAGAAGAGTTCACGAGCTTGGCATCGATGTCGTGATGGCGGGTGTGAGAAGTGCGATGAAGCAGGAGCTTGATTATGCAAAAAACAACAAAATACCCTGGATTCATTCGAGAGAATTCAGTTTGGAAAAGTTCACTAAGACTGTTGAAAAGCTTTCAGAACCAGTTTATATCTCGATAGACATTGATGTCTTCGATCTTGGTTTGGTGGGTGATGCCGGGACACCAGAACCTGGCGGGCTGAACTTCTGGCAGGTTGTGGAAGCTGTAGAATGGATTCTCTGCAACAAGAAAGTGGTTGGCTTTGACATCGTTGAGGTAGCAGGAACGGACCTTTCATCAAAGAGCGCAATAACTGGAGGTAAGCTGCTGAAATATCTGTTGGCTCTGTGTGAGAAGTACCAACTAAGTTGAGCGAACAAATCGAGGTGACTTTATGATCGATGCGCACGGTCGGAAGATAAATTACCTGAGGCTTTCCGTGACTGATCGTTGTAATCATAGATGCTTTTACTGCATGGACGAAAGCGCGAACTTTCTTCCGGAAATGGATCTACTGAGCTTTGAGGAGATAAAGCTCCTGGCCAAAGTGTTTTTTCATCTTGGAATCAACAAGGTACGCATAACCGGTGGGGAACCACTTCTGAGAAGGGATATTGTTGGGATAGTTAAAGTTCTGTCTGAAAGGTTCACCGTAGCGATGACCACAAATGGGTCTCTGCTTTCAGAACTTGCCAAGGACCTCAAGGAAGCCGGGTTGTCATCTGTAAACGTCAGTTTGCACAGTCTCAAAACGGATACGTTTAGAAAAATCACACGTGGGGATTTAGACAGAGTTCTGCGAGGCATCGATGAAGGTTTGAATGCCGGACTGAGCTTGAAACTCAACGCAGTGGTATGTGACGAAAATTTTGGCGAATTGCCTAAACTTGTGTTGTTCGCCTCTGAAAGAAGAATCCCCATCAGATTTATCGAGCTGATGCCGATTGGTAGGGAAAGCAAAAGCTCGTACTTTGAAAAACAAATTTTGGAGAAGCTCTCAAATTTTAGGCTGACTCCCACCGATGTGAAACTCGGTGAAGGTCCGGCAAGG
>FWWM01000238.1_pt1 | contig 87556 bp, 73 predicted proteins | sample 2228351 | NCBI WGS metagenome assembly FWWM01 (sample SAMEA103939774, study PRJEB20133) | metagenome | reverse complement strand
AACAACTCCCGATCCACTTCCAAAAGGTGAAGACCAAACGTATCATATTATTAGTACAGTTGTCGAAGGTAACCATTTCAAAGTAGTTTTTAAGAGTCTGAATTTTGAAGAATACTTTTTAGGAATGTATCTTAAATTAAGATTTTTGTTAGATTTTTAGGACAAACTTAGCAAAGTTTGCAAAAGGGGGATGTAACTTTGATTGGGAAAATAGTTTTTATAACAGGACCCATGTACTCTGGAAAAACAACGGAACTCTTATCTTTTGCAGAGATCTATGAACTTGGGCGTAAAAAGATTCAAGTTTTTAAACCTGCGATTGATAAGCGATATAGCGAAACAGAAGTCGTGACCCACAAACTTTACAAAGTTCCTGCAAGGGTTATAGTTAATAGTCGAGAGATTTTAGAAAACCTTAAAGAAGATACCGAAGCAGTTTTTGTTGATGAAATTCATTTTTTCGACATAGAAATTTTGAAGGTTGCAAGAGAAATTACCGAGAAAGGTATTGATTTTTATTGCGCAGGACTTGATATGAATTATCTTTTGGAACCGTTTGAAACTTCAGCAAAATTATTAGCGATAGCAGACGAAGTTATCAAAAAACGCGCTGTTTGCGAAATATGCGGCGAGTACAATGCGACTATTTCGCATAAAACGGTAGGGAATGGTAATATATTTGATGTTGGAGGTAAAGAAAAATATATCGCAGTTTGTAAAGATTGTTATCAAAAGGTAAGGAGGGAGAAAAGTGAGACTCAAGATTAAACAAACTGTGGCACTCTTATTAGTCTTGGTCGTAATATCCGCTTTTGCTACCGAAAAATTTGTCATACTTCACACATCTAACGTTTACGGTAACGCACTACCTTATAATTATTTTGCGGACAGTTACCTTTCTCATGGTCTGTCGGTCATTGCTTCCGTCTCCAAAGAGGAGAACGAAAAAAATAAAAATGTACTTTTAATCGACACTGGAAACTTATTCTTCGGTTCACCATTTGGAGACTATTACTCATTGAGAGAAGATAATCCGCTCATTGAAGCCATAAAACTGTCTGGATATGACTATATTGTACCAGGTACTTTTGAACTAAACAAAGGTAAAAACTTTTTGGAAAACGTTTCCAAAGAACTACCCGGTAAAGTTTTAGCGGCTAACTTAGTTGATGTTGAAGGACTGGCTGAATATTCCATAAAAAGATTGCCATCAGGGTTCAAGGTGGGTATTATTGGAATTACCGCCCGATATGGTGATCTTAAATTTGTAGATGCCAACAAGAAACTTAAGGATGTATTGAAAAAAGTGAAAGAGCAGGAGAAGGTTGATTTCGTAATTCTTGCAGTTCATGGTGGATTTGAAAAAGATCCTGTGACAGGAAAAAAAATTGTTGCAAAAAGCGAATTTGATTTCGTTGATGAATTGCTAAAAGATGTTACAGGTATTGATCTTGTTCTGTTTGGAAACCAGGAATTTGCTTATCTCAATAAAAGTGCAAAGAACGTAGTCTATTCAAATCCAGGGAGTTCAAAATACGTTTCAAAGATAGTTGTAGATGTTAAGGAAGAGAACGGAACTCTCAAGAAAACTATTACCAGTATGGAAATTGTTGATTTGACAAAACTTGATCCGGATAAGGAAGTTTTAAACTATTTGATAAAGTTTGAGGATAATGTTAATTATTGGTTGTCGGAAAAGGTTGGAGCAATCGAAAGAAATGTAGGTTTCAACAACAGGATGGCACTTTTTGTCGATGAACCAATAACTGAATATGTTAACAAAGCAATAATCGATTTCTCAGGAGCACAGATAGGTATATGGAACATCTTTAATCCCAGCTTTACTGGTTTAGTAAAAGGCTCCGTAACTATAGCTGATGTGTACAAGATGGTTGGTGTTACAACAAAGGTTAGAGTCTTGGAAGTCACAGGGAAAGAGCTTTTAGATTTGCTGAAAAGTGATGTTGAATACTACATCTTCAAAGATGAACAAGTATTTGTAAAGGATACCGTTTCAAAAGATTATTCACTTGTAAACTTGTTTGAAAATATTTTCTACAAAATAGTTCCTAACGATGTTCCACAGGTAAGAGACGTAATTGTTGCGGGAAAACCTGTTGATAATAATCAAAAATACTACATTTCTATACCATCAAAGAAAGCTAAAAACATACAAATTGGTAAAGTTGTAAGGGCTTTTGAATATCCAGTACACGAGATAGTTCTCAGTAAAGTTCTTAATGAGAAAAATATTGATTTGAAAGTTGACGATAACAGAGCGGTTTACGTCAGGTTTGACTACACAGTAGCTCCTGGCGATACTTTCAAAAAAATTGTCTATAGAGCTGGAGTTCCAGAAGAAGAGATTTTGAAAATAAATCCTCATATCAAAAACGTAGATTTGATAAGGCCTGGATGGAAGATTACTTACTACAAAAAGTACATAGAATTGTTGCCACCGTTTAAAGGTATATTTGAAAGAAAATAATTAAAGCCCGCAGAAGCGGGCTTTAATTATCTTAAATTTTTTAAAGAAGGTTTTGAATAAAATCTTTTTCAAATATAACATCTGCTCCTATGCGTTGAACTATATAACCTGCTACTTTGTTTCCGATCTTTGCCGAAGAAAAAATGTCTAATCCGTTCACTAACCCGTAATAAGTACCAGCCCAAAATCCATCTCCAGCTCCAGTTGTATCTACAACTTGACTAGCTGTTGGCAAAAGGTGTTCAATTCTATTTCCATCTGAAACAAAGGCCCCTTCTTTTCCTGCAGTTAATATAACGTTTTTAGCTCCAAGCGTATGAAATTTATTGATAGAATCTTGCACGGAGTTGAAATATCCGAAGATAGCTTGAAAATCGTCAACTGAGGGCTTTGAATAATCAGTTAGTTCGAGAACCTCTTTTACAACTGTGATATCTATTTTCTTGTTACAAAAAATCTTATCTCTACAGTTTGGGTCAAACGATATCTTTATGCCATTCTCTTTAGCTTTTTTTAACAGTTTAAAGGTTTTTTCGACCAAGGCATTGTCTGTCAACATCCAACAGCTGACATGGAGAAACTTAATCTTTGTTAAAAGACTCGTTAGCTCATTTTCATCAATTTCGATGTATTTATCGGCACCACGTACGACAAAGAAATCAGGAGATTCTTTAGATTTTGTTACAAAAACTAACGTAGTTGGATTACTTTTGTCAATTTGCAAATGCTGCGTATCAACGTTCAGATTTTTTAACTGTTCAAGTATTCTTTGTCCAATTGGTTCACTTCCTACCCTTGATAGCACATACGTTTTAACTCCAAACTGAGATAGATAACCTGCGATATTTCCTGGCGAACCACCAACGTGAAGTTCGAAACGTAAGGCATTGTCAAGTTTTTCCTCAGTTATCATATCAGCTAAAAGTTCTCCAAAGAAAAGTACCATTTTTCTCTCTCCTTTTGATTTTTTTATCCCTTTACCGCTCCTGCACTTAGACCAGAAATAATTCTATTCTGGAAGAGCAGAACTAATACTACTAATGGAACGGTAACGATAACTGCAGCAGCCATTAGTTGTCCCCAGGGCATTTCGTACTGAGTTCTTCCTGCGAAAAGCGCAATTGCAACCGGTACAGTATACATCTCAGGCTTTTGCATAAACGTGAACGCAAAAAGGAATTCATTCCAAGCTGAAATAAACGTCAGTAGTCCAGTTGCGACTAATCCCGGTGCAGACATTGGAAGAACTATTTGAAAAATTGTACGAGTTGTTGAACAACCATCTATAGCAGCAGCCTCTTCAATCTCTTTCGGAAGGTCTCTGAAGAAATTTTGCAATATCCAGGTTGTAAGAGGAAGCGTTATGCCAACGTATGGAAGTATCAATCCCAGGTAAGTGTTTATAAGTTTCATACTTCGCAAAATTACAAATAGAGAACCAAGAATTGAAATCTGTGGGAACATACTAACTGCTAAGATAAGCGACATAACAACAACTTTACCTTTCATATGCAATCTTGCAATTGCATAGCCTGCAAAAGTTCCAAACAAAAGTGTTATAAATGTTGTAAAGCCAGAAACGATAATACTGTTTATAATGTTGACATGGAATGGTCTTTCAGAGAACACCTTTACATAGTTTGAGAAAGTTGGAGTTTTTGGTAGTAAAGTTGGATTTGGATCGAAAAGTTCGATGTTCGGCTTTATTGAAGATATGAAAGCCCAGTAGAATGGAAAGATACACCAGACTAAGATAAAAATAACTGCTATATAAAAGAAGAACTTGTAGATTGCTTTTTTCGTTTTACTACGTATCATCAAGATCACCTCGTAATCAGTCGAGTTTGAGTTTCAAACTCTTGATATAGATTATTGCAAAGACTGAAATCAAAACAAATATCACAACTGAAAGAGCAGAACCATAACCGAACCAAGCACCAGTAAAGGCCCTATCCATAAGTAAGACTCTGTTGTAGACAGCTAAAGTTTCCGTTCCAAGGCTTCCACGGGTCATAATAAAGACAACATCGAAAACTCTGAGAGCGTCAAGGGTTCTGAAAATAAGTGCAACTGCTATTGTCGAACTTAACATCGGTAGTGTGATCTTTGTGAATCTCTGCCACATGTTAGCTCCATCTATCCTTGCGGCTTCATAAAGTTCTTCAGGAATGAGTTGAAGACCGGCTAAAATAAGTAAAGCCATAAAAGGTGTTGTTTTCCACACGTCCACAGCGATTATTGCCCACATTGCAGTCTGAGGCATTCCCAAAATAGGTAATCCTGGTTCAATAATTCTTAGGTTTTCTAATAAACGAGAGATAATACCTCCTTGTGGATTGAACATCCATTTCCACATTTGAGAAGAAATTGCAGTTGGTATCGCCCAAGGTATTAGCATAGCTGCACGTACTAATCCTCTTAGTTTGAATGGTTGATTAACAACTATTGCAATGAGCAATCCAAAAACTGTTTCAAAAGCAACTGAGACTACCGTGAAAAAAATTGTCGCTTTCAAAGCGGATAAGAATCTTGTATCTTTTACCAAGTCAATGTAGTTCTTAAATCCAACAAATTTTCTTTCAATATCAGGTCTCAATCCAAATTCATAGAAACTGTCGTAAAATGTCTTAAATAATGGAAAAAAAGCGATTATCGAAACCACAAGTATCGCAGGAAGTACCATCCACCAACCGTATACATTTTCTTTAGTTTTCAGTTTCAAACCAAGCACCTCCATTTTCAAAAATGGGGGCAGTACGCCCCCAAAGATTACTATATAAATTCTCTGTTGGTTTATTTGGCTTGAACTTTTCTTAGTTCAGCAGCCATTTCTTGTATAGCTTTTTCTGGTGTCATTTGCCTTGTAAGTGCAGCGTGCACATATTTTTGCATTACATCGGAAAGTTCACTGTATTTTGGTGTTCTTGGTCTTGGAACAGCGTTTATAAAGACTCCGTAGAGTTCAACCATGAATGGAGCGGCTTCTTTGAGTTTTGGATCTTTGTAAACAGCTTGCATAGTTGGGTTTTGACCTGCGTTAATTGCTTTATAAAGTTGTTGATCGTAGCTTGTTAAGAATTTTACAAGTTTCTTTGCAGCAGCTTTTTCTTCAGCTGTTGCGTTCTTGTTTATACCAAGGTTCCATCCACCAAGTGTTGCAGCGGATTTACCACCAGGACCTGCTGGAAGTGGAGCAACTCCAACTTTACCAGCAACTTTCGATTCTTTTGGATCGTTAAGGAGTGACCAAGCGTATGGCCAGTTTCTCATAAAGACAAATTGACCATTTTGGAAAGATCTTCTTGCATCTTCTTCCATGTATGTTGTTACTGCCAATGGAGAAATCTTGTATGTGTGGATGATGTCAACCATGAATTTCAAAGCACTAACACCAGCACTGCTATTGATTATAACATTTCCAGCATCGTCAAGAACGTCTCCACCAAAAGAAACTAAGTATTCCATGAAGTCACATACGAGACCTTCATATCTTGCACCTTGCCAAACAAATCCTTGAACACCTTTTTCTTCTTTGGTGATTTTTTGAGCCATAGTTACGAGTTCCATCCATGTCCTTGGGGGTTTATTGTAACCATATTTTTCGAGTAAGTCTTTTCTGTAGTACAGAAGTCCTGCATCTGTGAACCAAGGAATTGCAACAATTTTTCCACCAACTGTTACTGATTTTACTGTACCAGGGAGGAATTTGTCGAGCTCAAAATATTTTTTGTCAGCTGTAAGGTCCTCAAGGAATGGAGCAAATTCTGCTGGCCAAATAACATCAAGCATCAAAACAGTTGGTTTTCTTTCACCGGATGCCAAGTAAGTGACGTAAAGATCGTGCCTTTCTGTAGCTGAGTCTGGCATTGGCATAATCTCAACTTTGATATCAGGGTTTTGTTTCATGAACAACTCAATCTGTTGGTGTAAAACTTCTAACTCTTTACCGACCGCTCCAGCCGTCATTGTAATGGTTACACCGAACGAAAAGACGACAAAAACCGTTAAAAGTGCTAAAAATACAACTTTCTTCATAATCCCGCACCTCCTGCTTTAGGGTAAGAATGGCTGTTTCGAATTTCGAATATAAGATAACACTTTATTTCGAAAAAACCAAATCACATTGTTGTTAAAAAATCGAAGAAAAATAAAATTATAACGTATTTTGAAACTATGAACAACAAATTTGGACATTTTTAACTATTTTTTTTCGAAAATGGCTCTATATATTTTTGAACTTATATTGTAAAATCTTTTATGACTACATTCGAATTTCGAACAAAGGAGGAAACAGATATGACGGTAGAACTACCAGTAAAAAGTGTAAGAGACTATGAAAAGTTCGCAAAAGAAGACGTGGAAAGACTTATTGAGATTGGTAAAGAACTGAAAGGGCTCAAAGTTGTTCACGTAAATGCTACGGCATACGGTGGTGGTGTTGCGGAACTTTTGAATACCATTGTTCCGCTTATGAGAGATATCGGTATCGACGCATGGTGGGAAGTTCTTGAAGCACCGATGGACTTTTTTAACGTAACAAAGAAGTTTCACAACACTTTACAAGGTGCAGACCTTGGAATTACCAACGAAGAATGGGACCTTTATGTGAGAGTTAACAAAGAAAATGCAGAGAAACTCAATCTTGACGCGGATGTAGTTATTATTCACGATCCTCAACCGGCTCTAATTCCTGAGTTCTTGAACACAAACTCAAAGTTTATCTGGAGATGTCACATTGATACATCTACACCTAATATGACAGTATGGAACAAACTAACCTCTCACATGAAAAAATATCAAAAAGCACTATTTCATTTGAATGAGTATGTAAGAGAACCATTTAAAGATATTGCAGTGCAATTCCCACCAAGCATAGATCCATTAAGTCCAAAGAATAGAGAAATGAGTCAAGAAGAGATTTTAAATGTTGCAAAAAGATATGGATTGAATTTGAACAAGCCTATAATTACAGTTGTTGCAAGGTTTGATCCTTGGAAGGATTTATTCTCAGCTATAGATGTTTATAGAGAAGTTAAAAAGTATTACGATGTTCAACTTGCTATTGTTTCTGCAATGGCTAAAGACGACCCTGAGGGATGGATTTTCTTTGAAGATGTTCTCAGATACGCAGGAAAAGATGAGGATATACTTTTCCTTACAGACTTGAAAGGCGTGAGTCATCTTGAAGTGAATGCAATTCAGAGATTATCTACTATTGGGTTACATACTGCAATAAGAGAAGGATTTGGACTTGTTATCAGTGAAATAATGTGGAAAGAACATCCAGTTGTTGCAAGACCAGTTGGTGGAGTTAAGATACAAGTAAAGGACGGAGAAAGTGGATACTTGAGAGATTCAGTAGAAGATTTAGCAAAAGCTATTTGTGAGCTTCTGGAAGACAAAGAAAAACTTGAAAGAATGGGAAAGAAGTCCAAAGAAATTGTAAGGGACAATTTCTTGTCAACGGCTAACGTGTTAAGGTATTTAAACGTGATAAAATCAGTGTTATAATTCTTATTTAGAATCATAAGATCTTATGATTGGAAGGGAAGTAAGTGGTTAGCGAACTGAAAGTTCTCCTGATCCTTTTGAGAGAGAAAGAAATAAGTAGAAAAAAACTTGAACAGTTAGTCAATTTATCTCCATCAAGTACAACTTATGTTTTAAACAAGCTCAGAGATTATCTTCAGATCTCTGAGCTTGTTTCCACTTTTGGTAAAGCACCACAGGTTATAAAGATTAATAAATCCGCTTGGACAAACGTTGCAATAAATGTTGGAAGAGAAAAAGTTACAGCTGTTAAGTTCAATGCCTTAGGAGAAGAACTTGAAAGTGTTTCATTAAGACTTAAAGAAGATCAACTATCGAATTCCAAAATAAGCGATGTTTTAGTTGATGTTCTTTCAAAGTTTGAAGAATATGACAGTGTTGGAATCGGTTTTTCTGGAAAAGTGAACAAAGATATTGTCAATTCAAAGATACTTAACTTAAAAGATTTCAAAGTAAAGGACGTATTTAAGAATGCTAAAATAGAAGTACCTTATGTTGTTATGAGTGATGTTGAGGCAATTGCAGCTTATCAATCCAAATCGAAGAACAGTTTAAAGACTCTTGTTATAAATTACGGGATCGGGATAGGCGCGTGTTATTATGATTATAATCCTAAGACGATGACTACAGAAAAGCGTGTTATAGATATTGGACATCTGTATGCCGGTGGTACAGAAAAGTGTTATTGTGGTGCAGTAGGTTGTCTCGAAACTGTTGCAAGCGAGTATGCCGTTCTAAGAGACTTTGAAAATTTACAAGTTTCATTTGAAGAGTTTATACATAACGAGGATATGTACTTTGATAAGGTTAACGAACTTCGCAGCTTTATCAAACATCATCCAGAAGAAGCGATGAAATATTATGCCAAAGTCTTCACTTACCTCGCAACTTTTATTGGAAACTTGTGTTTAATCTACGACGTTGATGAAGTTACGATTCACGGAGAAGGAATAAACGAATGGTTATGTGGTAATATTGAAAAGAGGGCACATGACATTTCAAAGAATTTCTCCGGAATAAAATTTGTCTATGGTGAACGTCCTGATTCGGTTTTGAGAGGTCTTTCATATGAATCAGCGGTCGAATATCTAAAAAAGAAATATGGAAGGAGACGATAGTATGTACATAGTCTTAATTGGTGGTGGAACTGGTTCAGGAAAAACTACGGTTGCAAGAAAGATTCAAGAATCTTTGGGAGATGAGAGTTGCGCATATATCCCAATGGACAACTATTACAAAGATATGTCTCATCTACCAATCGAAGAAAGAAGAAAGCTAAACTATGACCATCCTGATATGATTGAACACAAACTAATTGTTAAACATCTAAAAGAACTCTTGACTGGAAAATCAATTGAATTGCCTGGATACGATTTTGCACAATATATTAGGACTACAGAAACAACAAGTATCAGTCCAAAACCAATAATAATTGTAGAAGGAATATTTGCACTCTATTACGATGAACTTAACAGCTTAGCTGATCTCAAAATATTCGTTGACACCGAAAGCGATGAAAGATTTATCAGAAGACTTCAAAGGGATATATTTGAAAGAGGAAGAACAATTGAATCAGTTATCACTCAGTATTTAAACACCGTCAAACCGATGCACGACAACTACGTAGAACCGACGAAGAAAAAGGCAGATATAATCATTCCTCGCGGTGGTTACAATGAAAAAGCTATAAACGTGATAATCGAGCACATAAAAAGCGAACTAACCCCATAACCGCCCCATTCCTTCCTAATCCCTTCCATACTTTCCATCTCCTCCCATCTTTTCCCTTCTCTCACACGCCCGAAGCTGAGAATCTGTTGCAAAAAAGTTAACAAAACTCAGCACAAACGTGTAACTGAAGAGATGTTTACAGTTAACAAAAGATATTATAGAATGGTAACCGTCGCACGAAAAAAACAAAAAGAGCGGCGGAAAAAATAAAAAAGGTACTTGACAGGGACAAAAAGGTATGGTAGATTAGAAACCGCTGGTGAATGAGCCGGGTCATTGAAAACTGAATAGCAGCCACACAAGATAGAAGAGCAGGGTTAAATCTGACAAGGGTATAATGCTTGGAGGGTTTGATCCTGGCTCAGGGTGAACGCTGGCGGCGTGCCTAACACATGCAAGTCGAGCGGTGCTATGGAGGTCTTCGGGCTGAAGTAGCATAGCGGCGGACGGGTGCGTAATACACAGGAACGTGCCCCTTGGAGGCGGATAGCTGTGGGAAACTGCAGGTAATCCGCCGTAAGCTCGGGAGAGGAAAGCCGTGAGGCGCCGAGGGAGCGGCCTGTGGCCCATCAGGTAGTTGGTAGGGTAAAGGCCTACCAAGCCGACGACGGGTAGCCGGTCTGAGAGGATGGACGGCCACAAGGGCACTGAGAGACGGGTCCTACTCCTACGGGAGGCAGCAGTGGGGGATATTGGACAATGGGCGAAAGCCTGATCCAGCGACGCCGCGTGAGGGAAGAAGTCCTTCGGGATGTAAACCTCTGTTGTAGGGGAAGAAGGAAGTGACGGTACCCTACGAGGAAGCCCCGGCTAACTACGTGCCAGCAGCCGCGGTAATACGTAGGGGGCGAGCGTTACCCGGAATCACTGGGCGTAAAGGGTGCGTAGGTGGTCTTACAAGTCTGGCTTTAAATACCACGGCTCAACTGTGGGGATGGGCTGGAAACTGTAAGACTTGAGGTCACTAGAGGCAGACGGAACTGCTGGTGTAGGGGTGAAATCCGTAGATATCAGCAGGAACGCCGGTGGAGAAGTCGGTCTGCTGGGGTGAACCTGACGCTGAGGCACGAAAGCTAGGGGAGCGAACCGGATTAGATACCCGGGTAGTCCTAGCCGTAAACGATGCTCACTAGGTGTGGGGGAGTAAATCCTCTGTGCTGAAGCTAACGCGATAAGTGAGCCGCCTGGGGAGTATGCCCGCAAGGGTGAAACTCAAAGGAATTGACGGGGGCCCGCACAAGCGGTGGAGCGTGTGGTTTAATTGGAAGCTAAGCCAAGAACCTTACCAGGGTTTGACATGCTGGTGGTACTGAGCCGAAAGGTGAGGGACTCTTCACTTATGTGAAGGGAGCCAGCACAGGTGGTGCACGGTCGTCGTCAGCTCGTGCCGTGAGGTGTTGGGTTAAGTCCCGCAACGAGCGCAACCCCTGCCCTTAGTTGCCAGCACGTAAAGGTGGGCACTCTAAGGGGACTGCCTGCGACGAGCAGGAGGAAGGAGGGGATGACGTCAGATACTCGTGCCCCTTATGCTCTGGGCGACACACGCGCTACAATGGGCAGGACAAAGGGAAGCGAGCCGGTGACGGTGAGCAAATCCCATAAACCTGTCCCCAGTTCAGATTGTGGGCTGAAACCCGCCCACATGAAGCCGGAATCGCTAGTAATCGTGGATCAGCCACGCCACGGTGAATACGTTCCCGGGCCTTGTACACACCGCCCGTCAAGCCACCCGAGTTGGGGGCACCCGAAGATACGAACTCTTAGGGGGCGTATTTAGGGTGAACCTGGTGAGGGGGGCTAAGTCGTAACAAGGTAGGTGTACCGGAAGGTGCGCCTGGATCACCTCCTTTCTAAGGAGAGTTAGTGGCTGCTATTCAGCTTTGAGTGGCATGGGCTCGTAGCTCAGGTGGTGAGAGCGCACGCCTGATAAGCGTGAGGTCGGTGGTTCGAGTCCACCCGAGCCCACCATGGGTGGGGACATAGCTCAGCTGGGAGAGCACCTGCTTTGCAAGCAGGGGGTCAGGGGTTCGAATCCCCTTGTCTCCACCAATGGGGGAAGGTCATTGAAAAGTGCATACGGTGGAAGGTGAAGGAAAGAAGGGCATGGAGTGGATGCCTAGGCGGCAGATGGCGAAGAAGGGCGTGGCAAGCTGCGAAAAGCTCGGGGGAGTTGCAAGCGAGCGTTGATCCCGAGATACCCGAATGGGGAAACCCGGCTGGCGTGAACGCCAGTCGCCCGAAATGGGCGCGAGACCCGGGGAAGTGAAACATCTCAGTACCCGGAGGAGAAGAAATCAAACGAGATTCCCTGAGTAGAGGCGATCGAAAGGGGAGAAGCCTAAACCGAGCGAAAGCTCGGGGTTGTGGGACACAGCTAGGCTGAGACCGGCGAATCTGTTCTGTATAGCCGAACAGGGTGGGAAACCTGACCGGAGAGGGTGATAGTCCCGTAGGCGAAATGCAGGAAGATAGCTGGCTGTGATCCCGAGTAGCACGGGACTCGAGGAATCCCGTGTGAATCAGGGGGGACCACCCTCCAAGGCTAAATACAAGCTGCCGACCGATAGCGTAACCAGTACCGTGAGGGAAAGGTGAAAAGCACCCCGGGAGGGGAGTGAAAGAGACCTGAAACTCCATGCCTACAAGAAGTCGGAGCCCGAGAGGGTGACGATGTGCCTTTTGATTAATGAGCCTGGGAGTTATCGCATCTAGCGAGGTTAAGCCGATAGAGGCGGAGCCGGAGCGAAAGCGAGTCCGAAGAGGGCGGAGCAGTTAGATGCGATAGACCCGAAGCCGGGTGAGCTACGCATGGGCAGGATGAAGGAGGGGTAAAACCCTCTGGAGGTCCGAACCGGTGGATCGTGAAAAATCCTCGGATGACCTGTGCGTAGGAGTGAAAAGCTAACCGAACTCGGTGATAGCTGGTTCTCCCCGAAATGCATTGAGGTGCAGCCTCACGTGGACTGTACGGGAGGTAGAGCGCTGGAAGGGCTAGTGGGGCGACCTGCGAACCCTACCAAACTACGAATGCCCGTACACAATGCGTGGGAGTGAGCCCGTGAGGGATAAGCTTCACGGACGAGAGGAGAACAATCCAGACCGACAGCTAAGGGCCCGGAGAGGTGGCTAAGTGTGAAGAGGAAGGACGTGTTAGGTCTTAGACAACCAGGAGGTTGGCTTAGAAGCAGCCATCCTTTAAAGAGTGCGTAACAGCTCACTGGTCGAGACCTAATGCGCCGAAAATGTGCGGGGCTAAAGCCACCCCCCGAAGCTTCGGAACAGGCTGAGTAAATCAGCTTGTTGGTAGGGGAGCGTTCCGCGTTAGGGAGAAGGTAGACCTGTGAGGGCTACTGGACGAGGCGGAAGTGAGAATCCAGGCATGAGTATACGAGAGGATGGTGAGAATCCATCCCCCCGAAAGTCTAAGGTTACCTGGGGAAGGGTCGTCCGCCCAGGGTAAGTCGGGACCTAAGGTAAACCCGAAAGGGGTAGCCGATGGGAAACCGGTTAATATTCCGGTACCACCTGTTTACAAATACAGCGAGCGGGGACGCAGGAGGGTAGGTTCAGGGTGGAAGTGGCACCGCCTCCAAGCGGTTAGTTCGAAGAAGGCTGTAGGTAAGTCCGCAGCCGGAGGGCGAGCCGTGAAGGGAAGGTCGCAAGACCAACTGGACTGACCCCACACTGCCGAGAAAAGCCGCGCGTGGTAGTAAACGGGTGCCCGTTCCGCAAACCGACACAGGTAGACGGGCTGAGAAAGCTAAGGGGAGCGGGATAACCCTTGCCAAGGAACTCGGCAAATTGACCCCGTAACTTAGGGAGAAGGGGTGCCACGGTAGGGTGAAGGTAAGGGAAGCCGAAAGGTGGAAATTACTGGAGCCCGAGGTGGTCGCAGTGACAAGGCCCTGGCGACTGTTTACCAAAAACACAGGTCTCTGCGAACTCGATGAGAGGAAGTATAGGGACTGACGCCTGCCCGGTGCCGGAAGGTTAAGGGGAGGGGTGCAAGCTCCGAACCGAAGCCCCGGTAAACGGCGGCCGTAACTATAACGGTCCTAAGGTAGCGAAATTCCTTGTCGGGTAAGTTCCGACCTGCATGAATGGCGTAACGACTGGGGCACTGTCTCGGCAGGGGACCCGGTGAAATTTCAGTCTGGGTGAAGATGCCCAGTACTCGCAGCTAGACGGAAAGACCCCGTGGAGCTTTACTGTAACCTGGTACTGAACTCTGTTGCGTGGTGTACAGGATAGGTGGGAGGCGAAGAACCCGGCTCGCCAGGGTCGGGGGAGCCGTCGGTGGGATACCACCCTCTGCGTAACGGAGTTCTAACCTGAAGGTGTGAAGAGCACCGCAGGGACAATGCCAGGTGGGCAGTTTGACTGGGGCGGTCGCCTCCTAAAGAGTAACGGAGGCGTGCGAAGCTCGGCTCAGGTGGGTTGGAAATCCACCGAAGAGTGCAAAGGCATAAGCCGGGCTGACTGCGAGACCGACGGGTCGAGCAGGAGCGAAAGCTGGTCTTAGTGACCCGGCGACACCGCGTGGAAGGGTCGTCGATCAACGGACAAAAGTTACCCCGGGGATAACAGGCTAGTCTTGCCCGAGAGTTCACATCGACGGCAAGGCTCGGCACCTCGATGTCGGCTCATCCCATCCTGGGGCTGAAGCAGGTCCCAAGGGTTAGGCTGTTCGCCTATTAAAGGGGTACGTGAGCTGGGTTCAGACCGTCGTGAGACAGGTCGGTCCCTATCTGCTGCGAGCGGAGGAGGCTTGAGGAGGGTCACCCTTTGTACGAGAGGACCAGGGTGAGGGAGCCACTGGTGTACCAGCTGTTCTGCCAAGGGCATACGCTGGGTAGCTACGCTCCTGAGCGATAACCGCTGAAAGCATCTAAGCGGGAAGCGCGCTCCAAGATGAGGTCTCCCACCGAAAGGGTAAGGTCCGTCCGAGAAGAGGACGTAGATAGGCTGCTGGTGTAAGCTCCGCAAGGAGTTGAGCCAAGCGGTACTAATAGACCGAGGACTTCACCTTAACACCGTATGCACTTTTGAATGGCTAATCCCTGGGTGCCGATACCGGTGTGGGAAACACCCAGATCCATTCCGAACCTGGCCGTTAAGCCACACCGGGCCGATGGTAGTAAGGTGGTAGCGCCTTGCGAGAGTAGGTAGTGCCCAGGGTTAATTAACCCCGGATATCTCAAAAAGATATCCGGTGTTATTTTTTCCCCATTCCTTCTCATATCTTCCCATTCACTCCCATTTCTCATCATCCCCATCTTCTTCAAAAGGATTGTAACCCTTTTTTTGCTTTCTCACTATTAGCAATTCCAGTGTTCCGGAAAATCCCAAAAAGAAACCGACTATAGCTACTCCGTATGAGATAAAGTAGAGAAGCAAGTTTGGTGATATTACCTTTATTACTGAAAGAAAAACAACAGTCCAGCTACTTATCAACAAAATTGAAGCTAAAATGAGCTTTTTCTTGGTTGCCATGTTCAATCTCTCCTCTTCACGTTAAACAAAATGGAGGGACTTTTTGTCCCCCCATCAGTTTATTCTATTTTTTATACAACCAACACATTACTTTATGCCCTGGTTCTACTTCAATATTCTCAGGTTTTTCAATATTGCACAAGCCTTTAATCATCTTCTCGCATCTTGGATGGAATCTACAACCAGTAGGTGGATTCACAAGGTTTGGTGGTTCACCTTGTGGTACGTGCTTAAATGTTTTATAGTTTTCGTAGTCTGGGTCAGAAATTGCTTCAAACAATGCATGCGTGTAAGGATGTAATGGATTCTCAACTAAAGACCATGCCGGAGCTTCTTCAACGATCCAGCCACCGTACATAACAGCGATTCTTTCGGAGAAATAGCTAACTGTTGACAGATCGTGGGTAATGTATATAAGTGCTATTCCCAGATCTTGTTGAAGTTTCTTGATAAGTTGTAAGATTTCAACTCTGACGGATGCATCCAACATCGATACTGGTTCATCAGCTACGACAAGTTTTGGATTAAGAATTATTGACCTTGCTATAACAACTCTTTGTTGTTGACCACCACTAAGCATATGTGGGAATTTCGGTAAAAAGTCTTGGATAGGTGTAAGTTTAAGTTCCGTCAAAGTCTTCTCTATCCTTTTCATCTGTTCCTTTGGATCGGTTATCCCATGAATTAACATGGGTTCTTTCAAAATTCTTTCCACATTCATAAATGGTGGTAGGGCTCCGTATGGGTCTTGTTGGACGAATCCAACTTGAGAAGAGTACCAGATTTTTTCTCTCTTATTTAGGTTTGTAACGTCTTTTCCATCAAAAATAATTTTACCAGCACGTGGTTTCACAAGTCCAAGAACTGTTTTTACCAAACTCGTTTTTCCACAACCACTTTCACCGACTATAGCTAATGCCTCACCGTATTTTATATCCAATGTAACATCGTCAACAGCTTTAACATCTCCGACGTGGACTAGACCAAATCTTCTGAGTTCGTAGTAAACTTTAAGATTCTCGATAGATAGCAGGTTTTTTGTCTTTACGTTATCAGTTTTGGTTACAGTGCTCATAATTTTTCACCTCGACCATCGTAGAGCCAACATTTTACAAATCTACCTTCTACATTGTAAACTGGTGGATCTATTTCACATTTATCGAATCTCTTTAGACATCTATCAGCAAATCTACAGCCTTTTGGTGGATTTATGAGACTTGGTGGTTGACCAGGGATATAACCCAAACTATCTTTTCTCTGCTTAAGTCTTGGAATACTGTCCATAAGTCTTTCCGAATATGGATGGAGTGGATTGCTGAAAAATCTTTCAGCATCTGAGTATTCAACTATTTGTCCTGCGTACATAACTGCAACGTTTTCGGAGATTTCACTTGCGGTACCAACATCGTGAGTTATTAAGATATAAGTTAGTCCAAACTCCTGTTTGATTTTCTTAAGTTCGTTCATAATGTTTGCCTGAGTAAGAATATCAAGAGCTGAAGTTGGTTCGTCTAAAACTATAACATCAGGCTTTGTGACAAGAGCCATAGCGATAATAGCTCTTTGTCTCATTCCACCGCTTAATTCAAAAGGATAGCGTTTCATAAATTGTAGTGGGAAATTAACTATTTGAAGTGCTTCTTTGACCTTTTCTATAGCTTCATCTTTTTTGTCAACAAACTTTGCGACTAACAACGGTTCTGCGAGTTGGTCTTCGATTTTCATAACAGGATTCAGTGCGTTCATAGCAGCTTGTGGTACGAATGCCATCTTTTGCCATCTTATTCTTCGTCTGTAATTTTCATCGTCTAACTTCATAATATCTTCGCCGTTAAGATATACTTCTCCAGAGTATTCGTAGACATTCTTTGGTAAAAGTCTTAAGATGGCTTTACTAAGTGAAGTCTTTCCACAGCCGGATTCACCAATAAAAACAAGAGAACTATTTTTGTTGAGAGAAAAACTTATCTCATCGACAGCTTGAACGGGACCCCTCATTGTATTGTAATAAAGTTTCAGTTTTCTGACATCCAATATCTTCTCGCCCATGCTCTCACATCCGTCTCAACCTTGGATTGAATATTCTATCAAGTGCATAACCAAGCATTGCAAAACCGTAACCGGTGAACATAAGTAATACAGCCGGAATTATAACCCAGTAATAATGTCCCATATACAATGCTCCTTTGCTTTGTGCATCGTACAATATTTTTCCCCAAGTTGGTATAACAGGATCCCCTATACCAAGAATTGCCAGCGAAGATTCCAAGAAAACGTAAGAAGGTACTTGAGTTATAAGTCCTGGTATCAAAGTTGGTATAACTCTTGGAATCATATATCTGAAAATAATTCTACCGCTTCCTGCTCCATATGCTTTTGCAGCTTCTATATATGGAGATTCTCTGACTTGTAAAAACATTGCGCGGTAAACTTTAGCACCTGAACCGAATATCGAAAGAAGGATGACAAATCCTAAAATTACCCACAGACTTCTTGAAATAAACAAACTAACCATTATAAGTATCGGTAAGAATGGAAGCATCATGTTGACTTCCGTTATTCTTTGTAAAAGTGTATCTATCGCACCACCGTACCAGGCGCCGATAGATGCAATTATAAGTGTTGACATAGCTGTTATGAGGGCTGCTAAGAGTCCAAACGCTAACGCTATCGGTGTTCCCCATAGTAGTGCGATACGAATGTCTCTTCTTAAATGGTCTGTACCAGCTATTCCGTATACTTTACCATAAACTACAAGTCTCATATCGACCGTTTGTTCTTCATCAAAAACGACAAGATCTGCTTTTAGTTTGTACTTTCCTTTAAGCACTTTTTTACCATCGGAATCAGGATCTGAAAAGAGAGCTACATGTGGTTCGACATCTAAATAAAGTTTTTCACTTATCTTGTCATCGTTTGAGATTACGTATGGTTCAGAGATTCTGAATTGTCCACTTTTTAGCATTATCTTCCTACCATCCGGAGTTTCCCAGTAGATCGTTCCAAAAACGGTTGTATCAGGTTTATCTGACTTAAAGAATAAGGTCAATTCACTTGGGAAATCGTCGAATTGATAATCAAATTCCAACGTAATGTCTATATCTTTTTCGCCACTATAAGTTTCTTCTACTTTCGAGTCCTTAATTTCCGAAGAATCAAGTTTTAAAGTTTTTGGAAGTTTTTTTGGTGTGAACCAGTCAAACCATTCAGGTTTTGCGAACCTTGGTGTTTCGATCCAAACTTTATCAGCGCCGTTCCAAAGTTTTACAGCTTCATTGTATGGGATAGTAATAATAGTATAAACTGACACTGCCAAAAGGAAACCAATAATAATTAAACCAACAATAGCTGTAGGATAATGCTTGAGATCTTTAAAGAAATCTATTATTTTCTTCATTGTTTCGCCCCCTCAGACCCAACTTTAACTCTGGGGTCAATGATTGCGTAAATAATATCAAGTGCTAAAACAGTTATGGCTAAAAGATATGCATATATAACTGTTTCACCCACGATAACAGGAGTATCAAAAAGGTTAATAGCTCTGAAAATCATTTGTCCAAGACCGGGCCAATTGAAAACAGTTTCCGCTATAATAGCGCCTGTCCATGTCGTAATCAATCCTAAAAGGAATGATGTGACGATAGCGGGCATTGTCGGTTTTAAAACGTATCTTTTCTCTATCTGCTTTGATGTTAAACCTTTAGCCTTAGCCATTTCGACATAATCTTCGCTTGAATAAATCAAAAAATACGTTCTCCAGCTGTAAGCTGTTATAAAGAGCGAACTAATCAAAAAGGCAGTTACCGGTAATACCATGTGGTAAAGTAAGCTTAGTGCGTACTGTAATTTATTTGTTGGTGGTGGTACTGCAACCATACCACCGAATGGGAACCATTTCAGAACAGCTGCAAAGATAAGGATTAAGAAAATACCGTAAAACCAACCTGGTGCTGCAGATAATGGAGCTAGATTAACGAGGAACTTATCAAGAAAGGTCCCATACCTTCTTGATAGATACAATGCAAGTCCCAAAGCGGTGAAGAAGTTTATCAAGAATGTTGTAAGCATTAGTACAAGTGTCGGTCCAACTCTTTCTAAAATAATTAATTTAACTTTTCGAGAACCAGAATCACTTGTTATGTATTCTGCATTACCAAAATCAAGTGTAAGTCCTTGCTTTAAATAAATAAAGCTTCTTATTAAAAATGGTTTATCCAAGCCATGTTTTTTGAACTCTAATTCTTCTAATTTTCTAAGATATTCTGCCCTTTCTTCTGGGCTCATTCTTTTGTATTGTTGGTCTCCCATCATTCTGACTGCTAACCCTTCTCTTATTTGAGCTTTTCTGATTTGGTCAACTGCACCACCCATATTTGCTACCAATATAGATATGTAAACCCCTAAGACCAACGTGATTGCTAGTATAATAACTCGGTTAAGTAAATACTTAAGAATCCTTGTCAGATTGCTCGATGAATTTGGCAAAGTCTATCCCTCCCGTAAGAAATTGATTTTAAAAAAGGGGGAAGAGGACCTTCCCCCTTTTTTATACAAGAGTTAATTATTTTGATCTTACTACGACGTCAAGCTCTGCAGTTCCTGGCAATGCTACGAGTTTAGAAGATACTATTACTTGAACCTTGTAGGTACCAGCTTTGAGATCCTTTGTTACATTTGCAGGAATTTCGAATGTGTAGCTACCGTCTTTAACAGCCTTTGCATCACCTTTTGAAACAAGAGTACCGTCAGCAGCAAAGAGCAAGTATTTAACACCTTCGAGGTTCTTGTTTACGTATGGTTTACCTGCATATGTAACACTAACGTTGAATGTTGCTGAATTACCAACTGTAATAGCTGGTGCACCTTCAATACCAACTTTTGGAATTGCTGGTTTACCAAATATTTCCCATCTGTCGGCTGGATCTGGATAACCCTCAAATCTCTTGAGGTGAACAACTTTTTCAGTTGGGTAAGCTTTTTCAAGGTAGAATGGACCAAAGCCAACCCAGAAGTGTCCTTTTTGTTTATACCAATTTTGCAAGCTCTTGAGTTTGTTGATCATTTGATCTCTTGTTAAATATGGTCTCAAAGTGTTGTAGTATGGTAAGTAACCTTCTTTGAGAACATTGTTAAGAGAATCGTTTAGTATCTTTAGTGATGGACCTGCGACGTAATTAAGCCATTCAACTTTCTTACTTTCAGATTTATCAGCTGTGAAAGCAGCCCAACCTTTTTCTTCTGCGTACAAACCGATAGCTATCATACTCCATGGAGCGTAACCGTAACCGTATGCTGGCCAGAAGCTACCTGCACCATCTGCTGCGATGAGCTCAGCGTCCATGTACCATACATCGGTGTAATATTCTATAACAACTTGGTCTTTCCAGCTGGCAACTTTAAATCCCTTGAATGTTTCTATCCAAGCTTCAAATGATGGGACAGCAGATTCGTCGTAGTATTTACTCTTTGGGTTTGCTCTATCAAATGTAAGAATCATTGGGAAGAGTAAGTCTGCCATATCGAATGTACTTCCATCGTGGAATTTTCTCTTGAAGAGATCTTTCGGGAACGTTACGACAACTTTTGCTTCTGCTGTGAGTTCTTTACCTTTCATCTTGTCTTTAACAGTTATGAATTGTTGTTTCACAGGATCCCAGTCTATAAATGCATCTTGTGGAACTACAATTTTGTCAACTTTCTTGAGTGTTACCCAGTCGAGTGTCTTTTTAACTGGAAGTTTGGAGTTAACTGTGACTTCAACTTTGTCTAGTGCAACTGGGTGTCTTAAGCCTGTGTATGGGTCTGGCATAACAACTGGAACACCAGTTGCTCTTACAAGCATTGTGTCGTATATCCAGTTTGAACCGCCAATTGGGTTCCATGGTTCTGTCAAAGCTGATGGTATGCCTATTTTTATCGTTCCGCCAACTTTATCAGCAAGTCTTATCGTTAATGGCCAGAGGTATGACCCTGAGATTCCACCGTAGAGGTCGTACGCAACTTCAACACCTTTTACTATTGGTGTGAACGACTGTTGATCAATTAACCATAGTCTCACAGAATCTTGTAGTGAAAGTTCCAAAGCTTTTTCGTAGAGTTTTGCTCTTTCTTCTAAGTTTTCAAATTTCTTGTATGCGAGTTTTTCGGCAGTTTCGTCTAACTCTTTTGAAGGTTTGTACGCTTGCCAGAGTGGTGATGTTAAACCTCTCTTTGTGTAGAAGAAGTCAAAGTTATCGTCCAGCTGTCTTGGGACAACTGTTGTTATCCAACCAGCAGTATAGATATGGAATTTACCTTCTGCTGGATCTCCTCTGTACCAAATTGGTGAAGCGTCTGCTGAACGTTTGTATTGTCTGTCAACTTTGAAACCTAATTTTTGGAGCTGATCCGCAACGTAGTCACCTATAACTTTTCTTTCATCTTCGATTCTTATCAAAAGGATAATTTCTATTGGTTTACCGTTGTATGTCCAAACTCCGCCTTCTTTCTTTGCTCCCATTTTTTGGAGTTCTTCACTTATAACCTTTTCAGCTCTTGCAAAATCGTATGTGTACTTGAATTCAAGAGATTTTGCTGTATCGATAAATTCTACGTAGTCTCCGGATGCTGTGTTAATTGGTAACCATCTTGGTGTACCCAATCCCCCATAAATTTCGGAAATTATGTAGTTTCTGTCGATAAGCCAGTTCATAGCTTCTCTAATTTTTGGGTTTGAGAATGGGTTCAACCTTCCATCATTGAATGTTGGACCGTACGGGTTGAACGTGAGTTCGTTGTAAGAACCTGAAGAGAGAACGTAATCAAGTTTGGCACTCTGACGAACTTTCTTAAAAAGGTTTGGATCTGATAAAGACATAGCGTAAATGTGGAAATCTCCAGCTTCCATCCTTGTAATAGCCGCTTCAGCGTTGGGTTCCATCGTAACGATGATTTCATCAACCCAAGCACCTGTTCTCGTTGCACCAAAGCCCGAAATAAGTAAAACAGATAGTACTAATACCGCTAAAAGTTTTCTGTACATCCTACAACCCCCTCCTTCCTGAGTGTGATGGTTCATTTTTACGTAAGGTATTTTACCATATTTTTACAGGAAAAGTCAAACATTAATATAGAAAAATTCCCGTGAAAGAATAAGAATTCTTCACGGGAATCACAATAACGTTTATATTTACTATTTTTCTATAGGTTTTAGGTTGTTGTTAAGAATATCTTCTAAGATATCAGAAACCTTTCGGACCTTTGTGATGTAAATTTTTACACCACTGTTTTTAAAAAGCTCAAAAGCATCATTACACATATGAGTCGCTACAACAGCTTGCGCACCAGAATCAATAATCTCTTTTGCTACTTCTATACATCTGCCATGATGACCTACATGACCTTCTCTATGGTGCCTATGATGTTCATGATGGTTGTAGTGTTCGTGCTCATCTTCACAACAGTTTTCACCGTGATTTCTGTGTCCACCACAACAAGAACTTGCACTTTCAATAACTTTTGTTTCACTATCGACTAAAAGGATACTATTTGCCCTTCCAAATCTTTCGTCAAGGTATGAATCCAAACTCTTTCCTTCAGAGAGAAACGCTATCTTCATTCACAACAACCTCCTTCTTCACATCTTCGATGTTTTTCGTTTTTACAACAGTGATGATTCTCATATACGTAATTTCCGCCGTCGATCCTTATTTCTTTGCCGTTCACAAGAGCGTCTGCAACTTTCTTTCGTGCTGAATCTATTATTCTAACAAACGTTGGTCTTGAAATTCCCATTTGTTGTGCGCATTCTTCTTGTTCCAAATCTGATAAATCTTTCAATCTGATTGCTTCAAGTTCTTCGTGGGTTAAAACTACTTCTCCATTAATCTGTCCTTCAGACGGTCTAAAGTGTTTACAACATGGCATCATTCCAACTCTTCTACACTTTCTTGGTCTCGGCAAAGTCTCACCACCTTTCTTGGATTATGGTCATATGTTCAAAACTATTATAGCAGTATTTTGAACATATGTCAATAACAGTTTTTGAAGATTTGGATGTTTTTGGTATAATAGAACTGAAATATCTGAGAGGTGATTGAAGATGAATTTGGAAAAGATTTCAAGGTCGATGATGCGTTGTACAAAGCTAAAGAACTTGGAAGAAATGGAGTAGTGGTTTATTGAAAGTTAGAATAGTAGAAGTGAATTCCATTTTGAGCAAATCAAAGCTTGGTGTTGATTATGTGATTAATCCGTACGTTGGTTGCCCTCACGCATGTATATATTGTTATGCAATGTACATGTCAAAATTCACTGAACATTCAGAGGTCTGGGGAACTTTTGTAGATGTCAAAAAGCCAAAGAAAAAGATAAATGTTTACAAGCTTTATAACAAAAAAATTCTTTTAAGTTCTGTTACCGATCCGTACAATCCGGTTGAAAAAGAATACGGCGTTACTCGAAAGGTTTTGGAAGAACTGTTAGGCAGTTATGCTCAGATTGAGATACTCACAAAGTCTAACTTAGTTTTAAGAGATTTAGATTTGCTAAAGAAACTGAATGCTACAGTTGGTTTTTCCCTATGCACACTGGACGATTCTTTTAGAAAACGAATCGAACCATTCGCTTCTAACGTTGAAGAAAGGATCGATGCACTTAGAATTTTGAAAAACGAAGGTTTAACAACGTATCTATTTGTTGCACCAATATTCCCAAAAATAACTAACGTACCGCAAATTGTGAACTTAACAAAAGAATACGTTGATTTCTATTTGTTTGAGAATCTTAACTTGCGAAGTGATTACAAAGAAAACATTTTAAAAATGATTAAAGCTATAAAGCCTGAACTTTTTGAGCTTTATAAGAGAATATACGTTGAAAAAGATAAAACCTACTGGAGGATTTACAAGGAAAAATTGGTGAGTTTTTGTGAAAAGGAAGGATTAAAATTTGAAGTGTATTTTCACGAATAAAAAACAAAGTCCCCAAACTTGGGGACTTTATAATAAAAACTTTTGAAATTTTTAATCCTCAAATCCGTTTGGATAATTTTTATGCCAGTTCCAAGCAGTTCTAATTATTTCTTCTATATTCGTATAAACCGGTTTCCAACCGAGTTCTCTTTGTATCTTTTCAGAACTTGCTATCAAAACTGCAGGATCTCCAGGACGTCTTTCAACAATTTCTTTTTTAGCTTTTAATCCGGTAACTTTTTCTGCTGCATCTATAATTTCTTTGACTGTAAATCCATTACCGTTTCCAAGGTTGTAAACTGTCGACTCTTTACCTTCGTAAAGTGATTTTAGTGCTAAGATATGAGCAGTCGCCAAGTCGTTTACGTGAATATAGTCTCTTACGCAAGTTCCATCCTTTGTTGGGTAGTCATCACCAAAGATTTTAATACTCTCCCGTTTTCCTAATAGTGCGTACAACACCAAAGGTATAAGATGCGTTTCAGGATTGTGGTCTTCACCGATTTCGCCACTTGGGTCAGCACCTGCAGCGTTGAAATATCTGAGAGCAATGTATCTAAGCCCATAAGCTCTTGAATAATCTTCCATAGCGCTTTCCATAACAAGTTTTGTTCGTCCATACACGTTTGTAGGATTTTTTGGTAAATCTTCCGTGATTGGAACCTTTTCAGGTTCTCCGTAAACTGCTGCTGTTGATGAGAAAACAAGTTTTTTAACGTTGTTTTTTAGCATAACTTCAAGCAAATTCAGTGTTCCTTGAACGTTATTGTAGTAATATTTCTGAGGTTCTTGCATCGATTCACCAACGAGGCTGTACGCTGCAAAATGTACGACTGAGTCGATGTTATAATTTTTTATTACCCAAGTTAATTTTTCACTATCAAGAATATCACCTTCAACAAAATACTGACACTTTACAGCCTTTCTGTGCCCCTTAACTAAGTTATCATAAACAATTACATTCATTCCTTGTTCGTAAGCGACTTTAACAAAATGTGAACCAATGTAACCTGCACCACCTGTGACAAGGATGTTCAATCTAATCACCTTCTTTTCATATAGTCTCTGTAAAGATTTTCAATAGATCTATCGTAGGTCTTTTCTCCTTCTTTTGAAAAGAAGCATCCCGGAACTTCTCCATGTTTTCTGTGGTATGCAACACACTCACAACACTTTCCATGCCTTGGACAACCTGGATAAGTACACAAGCACGGATTTTTGTTATTGCACTGCATCCTAACACCTCCATAAACTATCTATAATTGAAAGCTATATGAAGAACTGTATCAAATTTTCTGAAAAGTTCAACGGGAGTTTGAGCGATTATCTGAAGTTTTCTTGGGCTAAGTATCTTAACCGAATCAACACTGTCGGCGAATTCTACAAAGAGGGCTCTCATAAATTCAACTTCCATAACTAAAGGTGTGTCGTATTTTTTTGGTTTGTACGAAGACAGATTTTTCAAAGCTCTATTTATGGCTTCTTTGTACAGACTTTTTACCTTGTTTAATGGAAGATTTTGAACAGCGTATCTTGAAATACTTCTTTTAACTGCAACAGTTTCAACGTTTCCAAGTTCTTTCTTTACCTGATCTGTTATTTTGTCATCACCTGAAACTAACACAACGGGAACTCCGAATTGAGATGCGATTAGTGCATTTATACCTGCTTCACTTACTTCTTCATTGTTTATAACCGCTCTGTATACAATACCACCAGAATACGTATGATCTACTATACCTTTTGATGTTCCAGCTTTTGGATGATATCCAATAAACATAGCACAATCAAAAGTTTCGTCTATACCTTCCATCATACTTAATGGTTTTGCTGAGCCTACTATCACGCTCACATCTGGATGTACTTTTTCAATCAATAAGTTGTCCATCGAACTGTGAGAATCGTTTACAACTATTTCGGTTGCACCTGCTCTAAAAAGTTCTTCGCATACAATGTTTAACTCGTTTGTCATTAGTTCTCTTGCTCTTGCATAATCGTTCCCATCAGGTGTTTGCTGTCTTGGTGTTGCAATACCCCAAATGCCTTCTATATCAACTGAGATAAATACCTTCATCTTCTCTTTCCCCCCTTCATTCTTTGAAATTGATAACTGCTTGATGGTTGTACATTTCTATTATATACAAATTCGACCCAGGATAGTGGGCTAAAATCTTAGCACCGTAGATTCCATCTATGTCTTTTTTAGTTCTAACAATAAAGTATCTCGGAAGGACATTATCTTTTGAAACGTTTATATACGCGCTCTTTCCTATTAGTGTGTACTTTACACTTTTTTTGAAATAATCAACGTAGTACCTATAAGCTTCGGAAGTTGTTAAGAATCTTAGCCACGGGAATTTTGATTTTAACTCATCGTATATTTCATTAAGAGTTCCGTAGAGAAAATCCCAATCCTTTCTTTCTGGGTTTCTATCAGTTGCGAAAAGGTCGTCTGTGTGTATAAAGTGCGATAAGCTACCGAAATTTGCCAGGGTATTTACCATCGTACCTACAACTTGTTCCTTTGGATAGTAACCGTAAGTAGCTCTTGGAAGAACTAAAACGTCGTTGCCAACAATTCCAAATTCATCTAAATTATATGAGGTGCATATAACCTCAATTTCAGGAATTGCCTTCAAAAGATTTTCGATACCATAAGTATCGATTATGTTATTTGCGGCAGTGTAAGTTATAAAGAACACAGGATGGCCTATCAAAGTTTCAACAAATTTCTTAGCAGTTTTAAGGCTCAATATTAAATTTTCTGGGTTTTTCCAATTTTCGCGAGTCAGAGAATTATGATTATACCCATGAAATCCGAGTTCGTGGTTTGATTCGTAGAGTTCTAAAAGTGCTTTTAATGGACCGTTGGTGTTACTTACAAAAAACTCTGTAAAATCAAATGGTGGAGCACTCGAACCGTTGTAAGTAAGAATTGCCATAGCTGTGAAAGGAATATTGAACCGCTCAGAGAACTTTTTCATATCATTCCACCAGGTTTGGTAGTAAAACTCGTCATCATTTACGCCTTTTCTAACTATGTTGTAAGATGGTAGTGGAAAATCATCAAGGTGGAATGTTCCAATGTTTAAAAAACCAGAAATAGATAAGTCTTGCATCTCTAAAATAGATTGAAGTACTAATCCACGGTTGAATGTGTTAATTATTGACGGGTAAATATAACCAATGTAGCCATTCCCAACTTTTTCGTACCAAATAGCAGGAACATCTTCAGTTCCGACGAGCTTTGCCAAAACTTTTACTTTATCAGGGAGTGAAAGGTTAAATGTCAATGAGAAATTTGAAAGCGCATAATAAGTTCCATTGGCTGTGTTGTTAAACGGAAAGAGACTCTTGTCGAATAATAGCTTGTTGATAGGAATACTTTTTTGAACTATATAACTTCTCCAAGGTGTATTGTAAACGTTTGTGGAAAAGATAAATGTTCCACCGTTTTCTACAAAAGTTTTGATAAATTTTGAATCAAAATATAAAGAGTCAGTGTTCCAAATTATGAATTTGTATTTGTTTATGTCAAATATCGAAAATCTGTAAAATTGTGTGAAGTCAACAAAATCGTAATCTATTTTTGCGAGTTCAAAAATCTTAGAGTAATGATATTGAGAGGAAAGATAGATGTCAGTATCGTATCTTTCTTTTACGATTAAAACCTTGTTTTCTTTCCCCACATTCGTTGCTAATATATCGTAGACTAATCTTTCAAAATCTATTATTACTTTGCCATCCTTAACAAAGCTGTTAAAAACAGCTCCACCACCGGATGATGAAAGAAAGATCATAGGATAAAAGGTTCCGTCTTCTGAAGTGTATGACAGCAAAATTTTTACATCTTTACCGTAGATCTCATACTTTTCTACTGGGATCGGAGTATCTTTTCCTTTTGAAGGTTCTTCTAAAAAGTATTCTTTGAAGTAGTTTAACTTAACGTTTTGAATATTTTTATAGCCACCTTTGTAATGAACTCCTAAAAGATTCATCAAATTGTTGATTTCCCTAAAAGAAGTTGAAACACCTAAGTTGTTTAGAAATAAGAATTTTCCTCCATTGTTGACAAAGTTAGCAAGTTGCCTTAAGTAGGTTTCGGGATACGGTACGTTCGGAGAATAATACCATGAAATTACTAACGAATACCGTTCAGGATCGATTTCGTTATAGTTTAATCCTATCACATTTTTCAATTCGTATTGAATCCCAAACTTTTGTAGAACGGGAACAATGTAATTTTTAAACATATATTCCCCGTATGCTTCACTTGAATTGTACAAAAGTAAGAATGGCTTCTCAGCAAGTATAAGGGAGGAAAGTAACAAAACCAATAAAGTTAAAACAAATTTTTTCACTTTTTTGCACCTCCTTCAAGTGTTTTTAAGTCGTCCAATCTTTTTATTTTACCTTTCTGTATATTTATTCTTTGCCTATAAAATTCTATTTGAAGAATCTTCCGAACGTTTCTTATCAAAATAAAGTACGCAACAAATGTATAGATTGCAAAAGTAATGGCATAAGAACTTGCAAGTAATGTGAAAGGCGCGTTTTTCACAAACCAAATTGAAAGTAAAAAGTTTGTTCCTAATGCAGCTGAGTTGAGGTATAACACTATTCTTCTGAAATCGTAGTAAAGTAAGAGCAAAATTATCATCAAGTAAAACCCGTTAAACATTGCACCTATTATACCAATTCTTAGAATCGGTCTTTCAAAATCAAAAACGTTTCGTATGAATCCAAGTTCATTTAAGATGAATAGTATTGAGGAAAAGAATATTTGGATGACAACAGTCAACTCAACGCTCTTTTTCATTTCGTCTTCCATGGCTTTTTGGCTGAATTCTAGCTCCTTCAAAATTGCTCCAGTCATAAGGAGATCGTAAAATTCTCTGTATTTGTTATAAAACCGAGTTTCCAAAACCAAAACAAACATTGTCACTGTTGGGATGATTGAAAGATACGCAACGAACATTGGAATATCATAATAGAATGAAAATCTAAAACCTTTAAGTGGCTCTTCGCCGTATCTTTGCGAGAACCAAACTACGAAATCATCCATCCATATCGAAAGGTTGTAAATAAAACCTATAAAGAAATTCTCCCAATATTTTTTGGAAGCTTTAAACCATTCAAAAGATATGATTTTTTCAGTACTGAAAGTTCTAATTACATTTATAGCGTGCAATACTATTGAAGCATTAACAGCAACAGCGAAAGCAACTATACTTTCAAAATGGGTGTTATGGAAGAAAGCTGTTGAAAAGGCGGCGGTAATTCCGAAAGTGATGTAGTTCATAATATAAAACTGTACGTTGTCAGTTGAAACGGAAGCAACTGAGATTATCCACAACGATAAAAGAGAGACGGAAAGATAGGTGAAGGAAACAGAAAACCACAGCGGATGTCTGTTAATAGTAAAAAAAACTATGTTGTAAGTAACAAGAATAAGGTCTGCAACTAGTATGACTCCCAAAGTTTCGGGAAAGATTTTCTTGTATTCTTTTAGATATATTAAGTCTGAAATGCGTCTTGTAAGAACAAGATTTGAAAGTCCAGAGAAAATAACAGAAAGAATAAAACCATATATTAATGCAACTGATAGGTAAATTTCTGACAGTTTTAAAAAGTACAATATTATCCACAGAGAAAAAGTTGTGATTATCCAAGGTCCTGCAGAAACTATCATTGAATACATTATAGCTCTGAAGTCTGAAAGTGCAGATCCCCTGTAAAACATTTTATTCAGCTTGAAACCTATTCCAGCCATTTATTCGTCCTCCAAAACGCTATAATAAAGAATTTTGTAATTCTCAATCATTCTTTCTAAAGTATATCTTTTTTCTACTCGGAGCTTTGCAACTTGACTGGCTTTTTCTCTAAATTCGTCATCTTTGTAGATTTTGATTAGAGCTTCTCCAAGAGCAATGAAATCTTTTGGTTTCGCAATTATTCCAGCTGGAGCTATTAAATCTTCTTTTGAACCATAGACAAGTTCTGAGCAGCCACCAACATCAGTTGCAACAACTGGAATTCCGCATGAAAAGGCTTCTAATATAACGAGTGGTTGCCCTTCACTAACACTTGTCAAAAGTAAAACGTCTATCTGTGGATAGTATTCCATAACATTCGCAGGTCCTGTGAAAATAACTGTATCTTCAAGTTTGAAAAGTTCCACAAGTTGGAGACATTCTTTATAGTAATCTTCATCTTCATCAGTGGGACCGATTATGAGCATCTTAAAGTTAGGAACTCTTTCTTTCACATACTTTGCAACCTTTATAGCGGTCTTGATGTCTTTTATTTCAACAACTCTACCAACTAATCCGACAGTGAAAGGATCTTTCAATTTCTTTTTTGGTAGTGAAGAAAACTTTGTATAATCCACACCGTTAGGAATTATACGCAATTTCTTTGTATTTGTGCATAGTTCTTTTTGAAATGTTTGATTTTTCTCAAATAACGTTGTAACAATTTTAGATTGCTCGTAAACTAAAGCGCTTAGAGTTTTAAAGAGCTTTATCCACCCTTTTTTATAACCTTCAGGTATCCACTTTGCCTTGATAATCTCAAGTTCCCGCTCTCTATGGTATATTCCATGTTCAGTCAAGATTAAAGGTTTCCCAAATTTCAAGCTGTTCAAAGCACCAGTTATTCCAGCATAACCTGTCGTTATTGTGTGATAAAGATCGCACTTTGGTAAATCGACAGTCATACTGTTAACTATGGGTATAAGCATACCTTTGATTGTCCAATAATAATTTATAAAGTTTTCATACTCAAGAAATCTGTTGTAAAACTCCTTTATGAGTTCCCAATAGCAATCACAATTGAAAACCTTCGTAAAATCGGTATCTTTGCTTCTTGTCAAAATTTTATGGAGTCCTTGAGCCATTTCAATTTCATCGAAAGGAAAGATTATAATCTTTGGAAGCACTTTGAAGAAACTTTTTCTCACTTTTTTGCCTTCGAAATTATATTCTGCAAAAAGTTGAAATTCGAAATAATCTACAACGTTAGATGGTAGTTTATATTTTAGCTGCCTTTCTTTTGGAACATCTCCAACGTGTATAACACAAAATTCGATATTTTTTAAGTTTTCCATCAATAGGTGCCCCCAAGATGATACCCCACCTGTAACGTATGGATAAGTTCCCTCGAAGATCAGACCGATTCTCATTTTAATCACCTAAAGTATTTAGAATTTTTTGAACTTTTTCCAATTCTTCGGGACTTAAGCTTTCTTTAGTTTTTTTAAGTAGTTTTAGAAGAGTTTTTTCAGTATCAGTTAGTGGTAGATTTGTTAATTCATTTAGTAGAATATCTTTCTTTTGATTCACAGCTAATTCGTACGTTTCGTTGTCTTCAAGAATTTTTGATATATCTATCAATTCGTTAACAAGAATAAGCTTTTCAGAATTTGAGGAAGATTTTTCTATCTTTCTGATTAGTTCCAATTTCTTTATATGCAGATTCCTTTTACTCCATTCAACCTTTTGACCTGAATAATCCACATATTCAACGCTTGTTTTGTAGTTTACAACCATGGTGATCGAAAGTGCGAGTATAGTAATTATCAGTGCAGTTACTAATCCGAAATTTTCCTTTATTAATTTTTCAAAATTCATATACATCACCCTTTCAAAATTCTTTCGGCGTAAGATTCGAGCAAAGACTTTTCCACGGGAGTATAGAATTCGCTGAATTTTTGAAGAACTTTCTTGTAACTCTCTTTATCGTTGAGCATAAAGAGAATATCTAAATAGATATCGACAAGCTTTCTATCGAAAAACTCTTCAGGAGCACGTTCAATTCTTTTCCTTGTGAAATTCAAAACTTCTACTTTTTGTTCTTCGACTAAGAACGATGTTTTGGCATATTGATAAGAGAACCGTGCAAAATTAAATAGCCCATCTTTTTTGTCAAGCTTATTAGAAAACTCTTTGATTTTTATTAGCAAAAAGTCTTCTATCTGTTCTAAGTATTCGGTACTGTAAAGTATAACATCTTGGGAAGCTTCTATTTTGATTAAAGTATTTAAAATTCCAACAGCTTTGTCAGCCTCAAGTTCGAGCTTTTCAACCAATTCATATATTTTTTGAACAGCTCTTTTCTTCTGCTCAACACTTCCGAACTTTATAACCATATCAATTGGTACCGTGTCAAGCTTTTCATATCCAATTTCTCTAACCACAAAAGTTCTTTTCACAGGTTCGATATCTTTATATGTGATTTTCCAATCTCTTCTACTTAATCCATAAATCGTTGGGAAAAAAGGGAAAAGAATCAACGACAACAGTAACAAAAACAAGTTTCCCTTGAAAAAGACGAGGGAAAGTATTACATAAAAAATTAGTAGTATCTTTATTTTGAACGACAAAATTCCTAAAATCGATAGGATAATTCCTATTGCAGTTGTGATACTGTGTACGCCTCCTCGATTGTGATGTCTGGAATTTTTCTTAGAATATCAATAACCCTATTTAACCCTTCTTGAGCGCAGGAAGTAAGGATTATTCTAAATTCGTTGCCAGTTAAGAAAAGGTAATCTGTCTCCCTGATAGAGCGTTTAACTTGCTCAAAATCTGAAATGTTTTGTACTTTTCCGTAAATGAAAGAATATGGAATCCCAAATTTTTCAAACCGTTCGTTGATTTTCTGAAAAAACGCCAAAAATTTCGTTATATCATCAGTTATTACAACTTCTGAAAGTTCTGCTGATATGTCTAAAGTAGAAGCTAACCAATCCGCTAAAACTTGTAAATACATTTGACTACTTCTGTTCAAGTGTTCAGGTGAAATAATCTCCACTAAGACGAACCCGAAGAGTTTATCTTTTCTTTTTATCGGAACTGATAGAGCGGGTTCATACGATAGATCGAAACTTTCAGAACTAATATAGAGGTCAGCTAATGAAAAACTACCCTTTTGCACCGAATTTGAGATAACTTTTGATTTTGTCAATGGGAACGAGTTTGGTAAAAACGCAGGTCCCTTTCTAACTTTCAATCTGAGAAAATCATTTTTTCCAAGAACGTATATTGAAATTGTTTGGGCTTCGATAAATTGTGCAATTAGTTCGATAGCTTCATTGAAAACATCTTCTACATTGTATACTTCAAGATCTCTAAGTTTTTCGGTAAAGATAGCTATTCCTTTTTCTTCTAATAATATCTTTTTTTCTAAATTGTCAGTTATGCTTTCGTACTTTTCCAAATTATTTCTACAATCTTTAAGTGCTGATTCTGTTAGTTGGAGTATGTTTTCAAGATCTTTTATCTTCCTTTCCTTAATATCTCTCACAACTCCTACAACGACAGAAATCACAAGTATCAAGAACGGAACTCTTAATACTCCCCAGCTGACAATTAATTGTTGGGCTGAAATTCCGTATTGAATGAATAAAGAAACTATTGTCAAAATTGTAGATGATAATCCAACCAACAAGGAGGGAAATAGACCATAACGTGATGATACGTATATCGAGAAAAGAACGTATGGATTTGGGTCAGATGTTAGAAACCCATAATAGTTAAATGTGATATCGGTTAAAAAGATGAGAAAGTTTATAAGGAATATCTCAAAAATTGCCATTCATTACACCCCTAAGTTATTGTATCACAAAATTAAATAGCTAAGACTACTTTAAGTTTTAAATGGTAAAATTGATATGAGGTGAAATTATGAAAAAAAACTTTGGTTTACTTTTTACTTTGATCTTTGTACAAATTTTCCCGGTGATCCAAGCACCAAGAGCGGCGGCATTCTTTTATCATGGAAAACCACCAGAAGAAGCTTATAAGTACTTCGATTGGATAGTTGTAGATCCTCACGATGTTGTAACGAAAGATTTCTATGTTAAAAATACAGAAGTTTTTGCCTATCTTAACGTTGGCGAAGCTGATTTACAGGACGTGAATTTTGATAGGAAATGGATAATAGGTCGGAACGAGAATTGGAATTCGTATATTGTTGATGTTCGAAAAAAAGAGTACCGTGAATACCTATTCAGAAAGATAGAGAAAGAAATTGTTCCAAAGAAATTTTCGGGAGTTTTTCTTGACACTTTGGATTCTTATAAAATAGTGTTGCCAGAAAAAGAATGGCAGGAGTTTGAAAAGAGCATAGCAAACTTTATTTTAGAGCTAAATAAGAGATTTCCAACTTTAAAAATTCTTGTCAACAGAGCGTTTGAGATTTTTGATTTGATTAAAGAAGTTGTATCAGGTTTTGTGTTTGAAGGACTTTACAAAACTTGGAGCATTGATAGTTTTGGACACATTACATACATTAATACTCCAAAAAGTGAACGTGACAGGTATATTCAAAAGCTTTTGAAAATTAAAGAATCTGGAATACCCGTTATTGTGATTGACTACACTGATATTTCAAAAAAAAGCAGTGTAAAGAACCTGATAGATAAGATCTCTTCTCATGGGTTCATTCCATATATTTCAACAAGAAACTTAGAAGTCTTAGGCTATGGACCGCTAAATATGAAGTGAGTTTTACTATATTTTTTTCATCCTATACGAGAAAAATCCAAGTGATAATATTATAGCGGTTTCGAACCTTAAGATTTTCTTTCCAAGCCTAATTGTCGGGAATGCTTCTTTCAATTTGTCCAATTCTATTTTTGAAAACCCACCTTCTGGACCTGCTATGATTCCAACGTTCGTTGAAATCCGAGTTGGAAATGCTTTTCCTGAAAAATCTAAAATAAACGTGTTTTTTGGTGCTAACGAAAAAATCTCGAGAAATTCGATAGGTCTAATTATAGGAAAATCGTAACGAACGCACTGCTTACACGCATCTCGAACAACTAATTCTAACTTATCTTTTTTATCGTCGTAATGCCTCGAAGCTCTTTCATTATTGAAAACGTATATTTCATCAACACCAAGTTCCACAGCTTTTTCAATTGCCCATCTCAATCGTTCCCATCTTCCCGATGGTGCGAACAAAACAAGCCTTCCTTTAGGTTCAACGACCTTTTCCATGCGAAGAATCTTTCCAAAGGATTCGTCTTTTCCAAACTTTTCAACTAAGACTTTTAATCGATGCCCTTGACCGTCAGTTGCTTCGATTATAGATTTTTCTTTGACACGTGTAACCTTCATATGTGTGCTTTCATGGTCATCAAATATAGCTAATTCACCATCTATCTTAGCATAAAAGAGATTCGGCACACTTCTCACCCCAAATTTTTTACTTTAGAAAAGACTAAGAAAAAACGTGGCGAGATTAACCCGCCACGAATGAAAGCTCTATTTAAAAAGCTTACTTTTTGTAGTTTTCAGAAACTTCTTCTGTTATTATCGCTTTTTCTGTTTCCTTGTCGAATAGTCTCATCGTTGACATATCAAATACTAAGTCCATCTTCATTCCTTCTTTTGCTTCAGTTTTTGCACTGACTCTTGCAACAATGTTATCTTCGCCTGCAACGACGTGGAGTATTGTTTCACTGCCAAGTGGTTCGACAACATCGACTTGCACTGTTGCAGTCCACTCAGGATCTGGTGTTAGTGCAAACATTTTATCATAGATATTTTCTGGTCTAATACCGAATATAACATCTTTGTCTATATATTTTTCAACAAGTGGTTCGTATCCTGCAGGGACTTTAAGTTGCATACCAGAAGTTTTTACCCAAAGTCCACCTTCACCACGAATTATTTTTGCGGGGATAAAGTTCATTGAAGGGCTACCTATGAATCCTGCAACGAATATATTTGCAGGATAGTTATAAACTTGGTGTGGAGAACCTATTTGTTGGATAATACCATCTTTCATAATAACGATCTTGTCGGCCATAGTCATAGCTTCAACCTGGTCGTGTGTGACGTAAACTATCGTTGCTTCAAGTCTGTTGTGAAGTTTTTTAAGTTCAGCTCTCATTTGAACCCTTAACTTTGCATCGAGGTTGGAGAGTGGTTCGTCGAACAAGAAAACCTTTGGATTTCTAACGATAGCTCTACCAACAGCAACCCTTTGTCTTTGACCACCTGAAAGTTGTCTTGGTTTTCTGTCAAGTAAGTGTTCGATTTCGAGAATTTTCGCAGCTTCTCTAACTCTTCTTTCAATCTCATCTTTTGGAACTTTTCTCAATTTGAGACCGAAAGCCATATTGTCGTAGACGGTCATATGTGGATAGAGGGCATAGTTTTGGAAGACGAAAGCGATATCTCTATCTTTTGGTTCAACGTCGTTGACAACTCTTGCATCGATCTTGATTTCACCTTTTGTAATTTCTTCAAGACCTGCTATCATACGAAGTGTCGTTGTCTTTCCACAGCCAGATGGTCCAAGGAGAACAACGAACTCTTTGTCTTCAACAATGAAATTTGCATCTTTAACAGCTTCAACTTTACCTTCATAAATCTTCCATACGTGTTCTAAAACAACTTGTGCCATAACCTTAAACCTCCTTCAACTCCTTTAATCTTCGTCGTCAAATAAATCTTCTAATTTCAAATCCTTAAAAACCGATGGATCACCAATTTCAAGCAAGTACAAATCCCAAACCTTTTCAATGAATTCCATCATTTTTTCGTACTGCTCATAATTTATTATCACAACCGTTGGTTTTCCGTTTCTGGTGATAATCACATGTTTGTCTTTCGTTTCGTCTATTACTTCCGATAACTTCGCTTTCGCTTCTGCCACAGGATAGAAAACAAGTTTTTTCTTCACATCTTTCACCTCTGACTATAATTATAGTCAATTTTTTCTGATTATGTTCTTGCGGAAGAAAGTGTTACAAAAAATTAATTGTATTGAAACAATAATGGGTGTACAATATTTTTGACCTAACGGTCAGTAAAAAATATATAGAAATTGGTGTAAAGATTTTGCATTATTGATATTATTCAAAAGGAGGAGTCTTTATGGTAGTAGCTGGTGGACTTAAAGGTATGGTGTACCAACAAGCGGGGAAGATGGTAGCTTCAGTCATTAGACATGCGGATATTCAAACATTTGGAAAGTTACTTATGACTGTTGGCTCTCTCAGTAAGGAACCTGCAAAGAGTGCGTTGAAAAAACTTGGACTTATGGCTCAAGAAGAACATCCTATGATTGTCAAATGGATAGAGATATTCCAAAAGTCATCCCCAAAGTGTGTTGAGAAAATCATTAACAACTTGATTATCAACGAATACGCTATCGGTGAACCACTTAGGCAAAAACTTATGCACGAGCATAAAGTAGTTCTTCCAAAACTCGGCGTTATAAGCCCAACGTACGCTTGTAACATCAATTGTGTTGGATGTTACGCTGGACTTTATGGAAGAAAGTATGAGCTTACCAAAGAAGAAGTTAGAAGTGTTTTAAAACAAGGTGAAGAACTCGGGATATACTTCTGGGTTATCACTGGTGGAGAACCATTCTACTGGCCTTACTTAATGGAGATCTTGGAAGAGTTTGACAACCACTATTTTATGATCTACAGTAATGGTATATTGATAACAGAAGAAAAAGCTAAGAAACTTGCAGAACTTGGTAATGCAACACTCTCAATATCCGTTGAAGGCTTTGAGAATGAAACTGACTGGAGGAGAGGAAAAGGAGTTTACAAGTCAATTCTTAACACATGGGATAGACTCAGAAGGCACGGTATTCCATTCGGTGCAAGTGTTACAGCTACAAGAGTTAACCACGATACGATAATGAAAGAAGAATTCTGGGACTTCTTGGAACAAAACGGAGTCAGCTACGTCTGGATTTATCAATTTATGCCAGTTGGTCAAGACCCTGTTATGGACCTCGTTCCAACTCCAGAACAAAGGTACGAAAGGTTCTTCGTAACTGAAAAGATGAGACTAAGTGGTAGATTTGCATTTGTTGCTGATTTTTGGAACCACGGTTTCTTGACTCATGGATGTCTCTCAGCTGGTGCGAAATATTTCCACGTTAACGCAAAAGGATACGTTGAACCATGTGTATTCCAGCAATTCGCTGTTGATAGCATCAGGGAAAAAACATTGTTAGAAATCTTCAAATCACCATTCTTTGAAGCTTACAAGCGTATGATACCGTTCAACAACAATCTCTTCAGACCTTGTCCGATAATCGACAATCCAAAGGTCTTCAGAGCAATGGTTAAGAATTTTAACGCTATACCACAACACGAAGGTTCTGAAAAAACTATCACAGAACTTGCTCCAGAACTCGATAAACTTGCCGAAAGTTGGGCAAAATACGCTGACAAACTTTGGTACGAGCATGGTTACGTGGAAAGATATCCTGTGAATAGAGGTATTTACAACTACGAAACACGAATGAAGAGGTATGCTAACAGAGAAGAAGCACTAAAAGTAGATAAAAAACTTAGCGTTTAAAGAGGCTGATCTAAATTGGCGAGAAAAGCAAGTGATGCCAGAGAGAACATCTTAGAATCCGCAAGAAAATTATTCGCTGAAAAAGGTTTTGATGGTGTAAGTATGGAGGACATTGCGCAGGCTTCCGGCGTGCGTAAGTCCCTTATTTATTACTATTTTCCAAGCAAAGAGCTTTTGTTCGAAGAAGTTTGGGTAAAAGTTATTGACGAACTTGAGGAAGAACTTTTCGGTTCTCAAAATTTCGAAGAAGAAGGAAAAACACAAAGTGGTATACTTGCTATTATCAAAAATTTGATAAGGAAGTACGTTGAATTTGCAATGAATAAGAAAGAGTTGATGGACTTAATCGCTCGAGAGAAATTGAACGTTCTAGATGAAAATAAAAATCTTTCAAAAGCGAGAAACAGGTACGAAAGTTTGATGGAAAAGGTTCAAAAAGTTTTTGAAATTGGGAAGCAAAAAGATGTTCTCAATGATGTCGAACCTGAAACTGCTGTACAAATTGTTTCTTCGATAGACTCTCTCCCCAAAAAGACTGTTCTAAAAAAGATCGAGGAATTTTTGCTTAAAGTCTTTCTCAAAGAAGGTTATTCTAATAAATAATTGGGAGGACCTTATGGAACTTAAAAATAAAGCTTTCTATTTCATCCTTTTAATGGGAATCGTTAGCTTGCTGAGTGATATAACTTACGAGGGTGCAAGAAGTATTGTTGGTCCTTATCTTGGACTTTTGGGAGCGTCGTCGATAATTATATCCACAATTGCTGGATTAGGAGAATTTCTTGGTTATTCTTTAAGACTTGCAACAGGTGTTCTTGTAGATAAAACTAAGAAATATTGGCTTTTTGCAATTTTAGGATACGCCGTCAATCTTTTGGTTATCCCAACTCTTGCTCTTACTAACCATTGGTGGCAAGCTGCAGTTCTTATCATCTTAGAACGTGTAGGAAAAGCTCTTAGAAAACCTGCAAAAGATACGATAACTTCTTTTGCTTCGAGCCAGATAGGTTATGGTAAAGGTTTTGCTATTGACGAAGTTTTAGACCAGCTCGGTGCTGTAGTTGGACCTGTTTTTCTTGGAACAGTTATTGCTTCTTCGGTCTCCCAGAGCGGTGATATAGCACTTTATAGAAAAGCATTCAGTGTTCTATTGTATCCAGCTCTTTTAACTTTACTTGTTATAACTATCGCGAAAATATTAGTGCCTAATCCTTCAAAATTTGAAAGCGAAAAGAAGAGAGAAAATGCAAAGTTTAACAAGACGTATTACTTGTTTATTGTAGGTAGTGCACTTATTGCTTTTGGATTTTCTGATTTTGCACTTATTGCTTTTCATGCTCAAAAGAACTCTCTCTTAAATCCTGCTGAGATACCATTTACCTACGCTTTGGCTATGGGAGTTGACGCTTTGGCAGCACTTCTTTTTGGGTTCCTTTTTGATAAGATAGGTGTTTATTCTCTTGCGCTTGCAACTTTTGCTGCGTCGCCTTTTGGAATATTTGTTTTTTCAAATCAAAAGCTGAGTTTTATACTTGGTGCAATTCTTTGGGGAATCGGAATCGGTGCTCAGGAAGCTGTCTTAAAAGCCGCCGTTGCAAAACTAACATCAAAGGAAAAGAGAGCAACAGCATACGGTATAATGAATACGGTCTTTGGTGCAAGTTGGTTTGCCGGAAGTCTTTTGATAGGTATCTTGTATTCAGTAAATATAGAGTTTTTAAAGTATTTTGTACTTATAACTCAAATTTTAGCTGGAATTGTTATAATTTACGCTTTAAAACTTTCAAAAGCGAGCGAATGAATTGAATAATCTAAAGATTTGTACCTTGATTTTTTAACAGGTTGTGCTAAAATATAAGTTGCCAGACAAGTGCCAGATATTCTAGTGGGGCCGTAGCTCAGGTGGGAGAGCGCTACCATGGCACGGTAGAGGCCGTGGGTTCAAGTCCCATCGGCTCCACCAATAAGTGGGCGGATTAAATATCCGCCCATTTATTTTTTCCAAAAGATTATTGAGTATTTGTAAACTATGCGCATATTTAGTGAGAAAAAGCAAGAATTTGCATCATATTTCTTTATATATTGTGATAAACGCATATAACTGCTAATAATCGACTTTTACTACTTCGAAATATCGTGTATAATAAAATTAGCAGTCTAACCCTTAAAGTGATAAAAAAAGGAGTACGGGCAGTGACAGGAGGGAGGTAGAGTTATGAAGGTAAAACCACTTGGTGAAAGACTTTTGATTAAACCCATTATTGAGGAAAAGAAAACGGCTGGAGGTATTGTTCTTCCAGATGCGGCAAAAGAAAAACCAACAAAAGCTGAGATAGTTGAGGTTGGAAAACTTCCGGAAGATTGCGGACTTAAAGTCGGCGATAAGGTAATATTCAACAAGTACTCAGGAACCGAACTTAAGATCGATGAAGAAGATTATGTCATTATCGATTTAAACGACATCCTTGCAAAAATCGAAGAGTAAGAGGAGGTGTAAGATATGGCAAAGATATTAAAATACAGTGAAGAAGCAAGAAGAGCTCTTGAAGCTGGTGTTGACGCGGTTGCTAACGCAGTTAAGATTACACTTGGACCAAAAGGAAGGAACGTTGTTATCGAAAAATCTTGGGGAAGCCCAACTATTACAAATGATGGTGTTTCAATTGCTAAAGAGATAGAACTTGAAGATAAATTTCAAAACCTTGGTGCTCAATTAGTTAAAGAAGTTGCAAGCAAAACAAACGATGTTGCTGGTGACGGTACAACAACAGCTACTGTTCTTGCACAAGCAATGATCAAAGAAGGTCTCAAGATGGTAGCTGCAGGTGCAAATCCAATTCTTGTTAAAAAAGGTATTGAAAAAGCTGTTTCAAAAGCAGTAGAAGAAATCAAAAAGATGTCAAAGAAGCTTTCAAGCACAGAAGACATTGCACACGTTGCATCTATCAGTGCTAACAGTGAAGAGATTGGAAAACTTATCGCAGAAGCAATGGAAAAAGTTGGAGAAGATGGAGTTATAACAGTTGAAGACAGCAAGACGATAGATACATTTGTCGAATTCACAGAAGGTATGCAATTTGATAGAGGTTATATCTCTCCATACTTCGTAACAGACCCAGAAAAGATGGAAGTTGTTTACAACGATGCATTTATACTCATCACAGATAGAAAACTTTCAAATGTAAAACCATTGATTCCAATCCTTGAAAAAGTTGCTCAAACTGGTAGACCACTCGTAATTATTGCAGAAGATGTTGAAGGTGAGGCTCTCACAACACTTGTACTCAACAAACTTAAAGGTACTCTCAACACAGTAGCAGTTAAAGCTCCTGGCTTTGGTGACAGAAGAAAAGCAATGCTACAAGATATCGCTATCCTTACAGGTGGTATCGTAGCAAGTGAAGAACTTGGAATTAATCTTGAAACACTCACACTCCAAGACCTTGGTAGAGCGGATGTTGTAAGAGTCAAGAAAGATGATACAATAATCGTTGGCGGAAAAGGTAAACCAGAAGAAATTAAGAAGAGAATTGCTCAAATCAAGAGCCAAATAGAGCAAACAACAAGCGAATACGAAAAAGAAACACTCCAAGAAAGAATGGCAAAACTCGCTGGTGGAGTAGCAGTTATCAAAGTTGGTGCTGCAACTGAAACGGAACTCAAAGAAAAGAAACACAGAATCGAAGACGCTCTTAGTGCAACAAGAGCAGCCGTTGAAGAAGGTATCGTTCCTGGTGGCGGAGTAACACTTCTTAGAGCTAAGAAAGCTATCGAACCACTCCTTGGAGAACTCGAAGGCGATGAAAAACTTGGTGCACAAATCGTTTACAATGCACTTGAAGCTCCAATCAGACAAATCGCCCTCAACGCTGGTTACGACGGTGCAATAATCGTTCACAACATAGTTTCTAAAGATGAACCAGCATACGGTTTCGATGCTCTTAAAGGCGAATACTGCAATATGTTCGAAAAAGGTATCATTGACCCAGCAAAAGTCACAAGAAGTGCTCTCCAAAATGCAGCTTCAATCGCAGCTATGTTGCTCACAACAGAAGTTCTCGTAGTTGAAAAGCCAGAAGAAAAGAAACCTTCAATGCCAGAAATGCCCGAATATTAATAAAAATTAGAAACTCAGCCCGGCACGTGCCGGGCTTTTATTTTATCTATTTTCTTGAATAAGTGTTTACAAAATTAACAGAAATGTTATAATAGTTAAGGGTGAAAAAAATGGAATTAGCTATAGTTGCACTTACAGACATTCGGGGAAATATAGCTCTTGAAGAGAATGATAAACTTGAATGGGGAAGTAAAGAGGATAAGACTTTTTTTAGACAGTTGACTACTCAGTATGGCACAATTATAATGGGACGTAAAACATTTGAAAACATAGGGCGAAAATTGCCTAATAGGTTGAATGTAGTCCTTTCTTCCAAAGAAAAAATTGTGTTAGAAAATGGTGATAGACCAGATCTTATAATTTTTGGAACAGTTCATGAAATAATAAGGAAGGCAGAAGAGATAGGTATATCGAAAGCTTGTGTAATTGGTGGTAGAAAAGTTTTTACGCAATTTTTGAATTCTGGAGTAGTTAACAAAATTTATTTAACAATAGAGCCAGTTATCTTGCCGTCATATTTTAATATTTTTAGCCAAATAAGTTCAAAAATATTACTTAAGCTTGAATATTCTATGATTTTAAACGAAAATGGTACTCTTTTGGCAGAGTATAAAGTTTTGTACTGATTTGTGAAGTGTTTAAAATTTTGAAAAATTCTTAAATGAATGTATAATATACATCAGGAATTTTCTATTCTTTTTCAGATTAATGAATGGTAACCAATATGCTTAACATACGATTTGGAGGTGCGGCAATGACGGTAAGAGACAAGAGAACAGTTGCTTTAGTTGGTCATAACGGAAGTGGAAAGTCTACGCTTTTGGTATCTGCTATTAACTTTACAGTGAAAAACATTACGAAAAAAGATGTTGATTTTGACCCTATCGAGATTCAAAGAGGTGCAAGTATATCTTCCCACGTTGCAACTATTAAAGCATTTGAAAAACAGATAACATTTATTGACACCCCAGGATTCAGTGACTTTGTTGGTGAAATGATAAGTGCTATATTCGCTTCTGAAAATGTTCTCTCAGTTGTTAACGGAACAGTTGGTGTTGAGGTTCAAACTGAAAGAACTTGGAACATGGCTGTTGAGATGAAAAAACCTATAATTGCTTTTGTTAACCAACTTGACAAAGAGAGAGCAAGTTTTGAAAACGCTATCGCAAGTCTGAAAGAAAGGTTCGAAAGAAAGATAATACCAGTCGCTTTCCCAATCGGACTTGAAGCTAACCTGAAGGGTGTAGTAGATCTTATTTCTATGAAAGCATACGTATACGAAAACGGTAAAGGAAAAGAAATTGAGATTCCTGCCGATGTGAAAGATTCGGCTGAGGAATTTAGAAGCTCAATACTCGAAGATATTGTTTCACTTGATGAAGCCCTCCTTGAAAAATTCTTTGCTGACGAGCCAATCAGTGCCGAAGAACTTACTTCTGCTTTAAAGAAAGGATACATCAGTGGAGAAATAGTTCCAGTTCTTTGTGGTTCTGCGGAAAAAGGCATAGGAGTAGATCTTTTACTAAAATACATTGCCACGATAGGTGCAGATCCAACGGAAGTTGAACCATACAAAGGTCAACTTGAAAGTGGAGACATCGTTGATGTAATAGCATCAGAAACAGAGCCTTTTGTAGGTTACACATTCAAAGCGGTTGTTGATCCATTTGTCGGTAAACTAAGTTATGTAAAAGTTATAGCAGGTTACTTGAATCCAGGAGATACCTTTACTAACGTTAATAGAGGTACTCAAGAAAAAGCAGGTCATATTTATTTCCCACTTTGTAAAGAAACGTACGAAGTTGAAAAAGCAACAACTGGTGACGTCATAGTTCTTGCGAAACTCAAAGATAGTGGAGTCAAAGACACACTTGTTCACAAAGACAGAAAACTTACGATAGTTCCACCAACGTATCCAGAACCAATGATTTCGAAGAGTATTACTCCAAAATCAAAGTCAGATATAGATAAAATCAGTAATGGTCTAAGCAGACTTGCGGATTCCGATCCAACATTCGCATGGGAATTTGATCCAGAAACTGCTGAGACAGTTATCTCTGGTGTCGGTGGAATGCACCTTGACGTTATGGTTGAAAAACTAAAGACTATCTTCGGTGTTGATGTTGAAGTTGGTAAACCGAAGATTGCTTACAGAGAGACTATAACAACAAAAGCAACCTCTGAGCACAAACATAAGAAACAATCAGGTGGTCACGGACAATACGGTCATGTGAAGATAGAAATAGAACCAGCACCACGAGGAACAGGATTTGAATTTGTTGACAAGATCGTTGGTGGTGTCATACCAAGAAACTTCATACCATCAGTTGAAAAAGGTATTAGAGAATCTATGAAAAAAGGTGTTTTAGCAGCTTATCCAGTTGTTGATGTCAGAGTTACACTCTTCGATGGTTCTTACCACGAAGTTGACTCTTCAGATATAGCGTTCCAAATTGCTGCGATTCAAGCATTTAAGAAAGGTATGCAACAAGCAAGACCTGTTCTTTTGGAACCAATTATGAATGTTGAAGTTTTCACTCCAGATGAAAACGCTGGAGATGTTATGGGCGAAATTAGTGCAAGAAGAGGAAGACCACTTGGTATGGAACCAGCAGGAAAAGGTACAACAAAAGTTATGGCTGAAGTACCACTTGCTGAAATGTTGGATTTCCAAGGTAGACTCTCATCTATAACAAGTGGTAGAGGATATTTCACGATGAAATTTGAAAGATACGATATAGTACCGCCTTCAAACCAAGAAAAGATAATTGCGGAAAGAAAGAAATATTTGGAACAAGAAGCAGAAGAGTAATTACATCGTTAAACTCAAAAGACCACCGGAAGAAAGTCCGGTGGTCTTTTTTCATTTTTTTTAGGATTCATACCTAATCTTGGAGAAAAATCTACTTGAGAAAAGGGGGAAAAAGTGTGCCGAATGTAAAGAAGATTGGAAAAGTGTTGATTGGTATTTTGGTGGCAGCTGTTATCGTTGGAGTTTTGTTTTTATACGGTTACTCATCTTACATTGTAAAACAAGTATATGGACCTGAAGCGGGTACTTTTGAAGCTTGGAGGAGCTATCTGAGCAGTATTTTTTCAAAATTTCCCGTTATTAAGAATTTTGTTAAGTATGAACCGATGAATGTCTTGAGTGCTGACGAATATTTCAAGAAAGTTTTTGAAGAATATAAACAGGAACTTGAAAAGAGAATGGAAGAACTTGATACAAAAGAAAAAGAATTGAAAGGGAAAGAACAAAGTGTAGATCAAATGCTTAATTCTTTAAAATCTATCGAAACAAGCTGGAAAGAAAGTAGATTAAAAGAAGAAATTTCTAAGTTAGATGAGGAAATATCAACGAAAAGAATTGATGAGATGGTAAAAACATTCGCTGAGTCAGATCCAAATCAAATCCGAAGGCTTATGAACGCAGATAATATGTCAGTTGAAACGCTTGCACTCATTTTGTACAAACTTTCGCCTGATATAAGAGCTGAATTATTACAATCTCTTGCCACAGTGAATCCAACAAAAGCCGCAGCAGTTACAGAGCAAATTGGTGGTGTCGATAAACTGTATGCGGATATCGAACAGAAAATCTTTGAACTGAATAACAGATTAAAAGAACTAGTGAACATTGAAGCGGAAATTGTCAACATAGATGGATTTAATAAAGGGATAATTAGTTTTCTCGACTCTCTCACGTATGAAGAAGTTTCTAGTATTGCATTTAAACTTAGAGACAGACCAGAAATTGTTGTATTTTTACTTTCAAAACTTCCGAACGATATGTTTGTTAGGCTACTTAAGGATATAAAAGACAAGGATGAAGAACTGTTTATTAATGTACTAAGTAGAGGAGCAAGGTTTTAAACTTTCAGTGAACTGAAAGGGTGTGAAGGATTTGATAAGTGCATTTAATATCGACAAGTTAGTTTCATCGATTATTCAAAGCAAATCTCAAAGTACAAAAATTCCAACGGATGATTTTACGAAGGTGCTTGAAGATACTTCAAGCATCTTTAGAGCTATTTTAGAAGCTAATCCTAATTTACGTGAAAAGATTCTCGATGGTGAAATTGACCTTGAAGAGTTCGAAGAACAAATAAAAGAGAGTTTAGAAAAGTTGAGTAAAAAGAAAGAAATGAAGAATGATAATACAATTAAAAACTTACCTTCAAACAATCAAACAATCGATTTTGAGAAAGTAAAGCAAGAAATTCAGCAAGTTGGTGAAAAGAATATTCAAAAAGTCAAAACTGAATCAGGTGATAATTTAATAGCTTCTTCTGAAAAATTTATTGCACTGCAAGAACCCACAAGTAAATCTCAAAGTGAAGATCAGAAAAACTTATACATTCCTGATTTGAAAGATCCCAAAGTAATTCAAAATGTAAATGGTTCCGAAAACGATAAATTGGAAGGTGTTTTTCCAAAACAAGAAAAATCCTTAGACTCGTTGAAAATATCTAAGACTTATGAAACTGAGAATTCATCAATCAAGAATAATACCGAGGTTATACGTGAGGAATTGGAAAACTTAAATGTCGAATTTAAAGACAATACGAACGGATTGTATAAAGAACTCTTGCGTTTGGAAAGAGAAGAACAGAAAAATGTTTTGAAAACAGATTCTCCCAACAATGAAAAGGCATTGAGTAATTCTCAAATTCCACAAGAGAATAATATTCAATCTTCTAAAGAAATTTTGAGAACTGATGAAACTCTTCCAGGATTTTCAAATCGAGACGGTTCTATAATTATTAATCAAAGAAATGATTTTGAACCGACAGAAAGAAAAGAACAAGAGAAAGTTATTGAAAAAGAAAGCCTTGTAAGAAATAATTCTGAAATTGGGGCAAAAGAGAATAAAAGTGCGTCTGAACAAAGTAGTGAAGTCAACAATATCAACGAAATGAAAAAAGATTTTTCAATCAACGGTGATAAAAATGGGAATATAGTTCAAAACCTTAGAATGACTAAACCGGAAGATACCAAAAATCTTCCGATTGACGCATTGGGAAATAGATTAAATGAAAAAGACAAAACTCAAACTCTTACTCGTTTTGAGAAAAAACTGGAAGTAAAAGATGAAATTCAGGAAGATTCGCTTAGAGAAACCTTAGTAGAAAAAGCAAAAAATTCAAAACACTCACCTGAAAAACTTGAGAAGAGAGAATTCGAACCGACCAGTGAAGAAAAGTTAAAAGAAGTTAAGAATGAATTTCCAAAAAAAACAGTTAAGGAAGTTGTTGAGGAGAATAAACCTAAGATTGTAGAGAAGAAAGAAACAAAAACAGACCAGCCAAACGAATTGAAAAGTTTTATCGAAAAGAAAGAATTCGAACCGACCAGTGAAGAAAAGTTAAAAGAAGTTGAGAATGAATTTCCAAAAAAACCATTCAAGGAAGTTGTTGAGGAGCACAAAACCGATTTAAGCAAACAAAGACAACATACTCAAAATGTTGAAAAAAGAAATTCAGAACTCTCAGGGAGTTTTAATATGGACACTGAACAAAGAACTTACGAAATTAAGAATGAATTTTCAAATGGAACGTTTAAAGAGAGTTTTTATCAAGCCGATGAAAAAACAGAAGAGAAACCGTTTAAGCCGGTTCGTTCCAATGAAACCAATATGGATAAAGGAATCAGTAATGATAGACCTTTGGAGAAATCAGTGAAAGATTTACAAAACCAAACTAAAAACGTTGTTCAAAGTCAGGATTCAAAAATAGAAGAGATTCGGGAAAACTTAGTCTCTGAACCATTTAAAATACAACAAAAAGATAACGAAGGTTTTCAAATCAAGGAACAAATGGATACAGAAAAGAACGTTAAAACTTCAAGTGAAATTGAAAAGGAAACTGAAAAAGTTAAAACAGATTCTACTGATTCAAAAGAAGTAAGTTCGATAAGTAGCGACAAAGTTGAGATTTTAAGACAACTTATTCAAATGAAGATAGACGAGTTTTTTGATTCTGAAAAGAGAGAAAATCCATCGGAACAGAAAGTTCAATCGATTGAGCAAAACATACGAAACATAAGTTACGAAGGTTCGAAAAATGTAAAAAGTTCTGAAAACAGACAATCAAATGAAGAGTTCAGTGAACAATTTAGGAATAATCAACCACAAAACGAGAATAAATTAAATGTGAAAGAATTCAAAGTAGAAGTAAACACATTAAACAAAAAGTTGGATTTAATATCTAAAGAAATTATCCAAGAAAAACCAAAAATATCCGAAAGCTTTAAACAAAGACTTGTTGAGAATTTGTATAGTGGTGGAGTAATCAAGAAAGAATTCATAGGTAGTGATGAATTAAAAGTAAGTACTAATAACAATTTTAACAATGTTGAAAGATACGTAAGTTCAAGAAATATTGAAGAAATCTACGAAAAGGTTCGAGCATTTAGTCTTTCAAATAGCATAGAGGAGAAAGCAACACTGAAGCTCTATCCAAAAGAGCTTGGTGAAATAGAAGTACATATGAGAAAGGTTGGAAAACAGATAGAGATTTTCTTCACCGCTGAGTTTGAAGAGACGAGAAAAACGCTGGAAAAGAATTCTTCACTACTTACTGAAAGATTCACAAAGCTTGATTTCGAAGTTCGAAATATGGAATTTAAAACAAAAGAATCGGCTGAAGAACAAAAAAGTAGGGATAGCAATCAACAGTTTTCACAGAATCAAAGAGAGAATGAAAATAACAAAAGAAAATGGAAGTGGGTGATGGAAGATGATGATGGACGTAGGGAAAGTTAACAACTTATTTTCCTCAACGATTGAAAGGACGACAAAAAAAGACTTAGATAAAGAAGCTTTCCTAAGGCTGTTGATAACCCAGCTTAAAAACCAAGACCCACTTGAGCCGATGAAAGATAGGGACTTCATAGCTCAAATGTCTCAATTATCTTCTCTTGAGCAGATAATGAATATGAGTAAATCTGTTCAAAGCTTTGTTGAAACTGCTTCGCAACTTTACAGAACACAAGCGGTTTCTATGATCGGAAAAAATGCTGTTGTTAAGACTAATACGATTAACGTTTCAAATGGAGTCCCTGAAACGAAAGTTTTCAAAGTTGAGAAAGAGTCGAATGTTTTTGTTAAAATATACGATCAAAACGGGAAACTTATAAAAGAGGAAAATTTAGGAAAAGTAAGTGCCGGACTTCAAGTTCTCTACTGGGATGGAAAAGACAGCAATAACGTTAAAGTTCCCGATGGAACATATCGATTTAAGATATTTGTGAGAACTCCAGACGGCGGAGAAGAAGAGATACCGTCGATTGAAGCAGGGGTTATTCAAGGTATCCAGTTTTCAGGGAACGATATTCTCGCTTTGGTAAATGGAAATTATTACAACATAAAAGATATAACAGAAATTTCAGCGTGAGGTGATAGAGGATGATGAGATCTCTTTACAGTGGTGTAAGCGGTCTTCAAGGCTTTCAACAGGAGATAGATGTTGTAAGTAACAACATTGCAAACGTAAATACTATTGGGTTTAAAGGTTCAAGAGTAACGTATGTTACTAACTTTTCGCAAATACTTGAACTTTCAAGAAGAGCTACCGATAGTACAGGTGGAACAAATCCAAAGCAGATCGGTTATGGTATGAGAGTTGCATCGATAGACAAGATAATGAATCAGGGAAGTTTTCAAAACACTGGTAAAAAGACGGACCTTGCTATTCAAGGGGAAGGTTTCTTCATACTTTCAGATGGTAACAGATATTATTACACAAGGTCTGGGAATCTCGATCTTGACCTTAACGGTACTATAGTCCAACCGACAACTGGTTTGAAACTGCAAGGATGGGTTGCTGAGATAGATCCGTTGACTGGAAGAAGGAGTGTTGATACGAATAAACCAATAAGCAGTATTCAAGTTGCAAGCGGTCTTAGTATGCCAGCGAAGAAGACTTCAAATATGGCTTTAGCTGGTAACTTAGATGCAAGAGTTGGACCGCAGAAGTTCACCATGGCACTGACTGGGTACGGTGGTACAACTATCAACGCGAAAGTTGTCTTTGAAAGGGATAAAGGTGGGGTTTTTGATATTTTCTCTGATTACCAAATCTACAGAGGAAAGATAGATGCAAATCTTGACGATAAGATAGATGGAGAATTCTATATAAAATTTGACAAATTTGGTAACGTAGTTAATTCTGGTGCTGTAAAACAAGTTGTAAATGCAACTGCTACTAATAATACTTTGACGATCTCCGATCCGATAAATCAACCAGATGGTAACTACCTTTTCGTTATTCGTGATAGTTCTGGTAAAATAGTAGAAACAGCATCAAGAAATATCCTAAACGGTTCACTTACAGAAGCTATTGTTTCTGAAAGATTACTTAATGGAAACTACACGGTAGAAGTTGCTGCAAATACACAAGAACTGATGCCAGTTAATTCATATATGATTCAAAGTGCACCCGATACTGTTGCAGCTGGTCAAGTTTCAAAGTCCTTTAATGTGAATTACGAAGTTCTAAATCTTGATGGAACTTCAACTGGTGTAACCGGAAGTATATCTTCAAGTGGCCCGGTATCGATTACTGGTTTAACAGCAAATACACAGTACAGAGTCAACGTAAAAATAAATGGTCAAATTCTTGGTTCGGAAGTTATTACAGCTGACGGAAGTGGAAATGCACAATTTGATTACACACTCGGAAAATATGGAGTTAATGTTGCAGTTAAGAACAGTAGAGGTGACGTTGTTTCGCTACAAACTGTTTTGCTATTGAACGGTACACCAGCAAATTTTAACGATGCAAGGATAACAACATCAGATTCTTATAATATTGAAGTCTATAACCCATCAAAAATTTCTCAGTTAGCACTTCCTGGCAGTGGTGAACCAAGGTTTTACGAAGCAGCGAACCCAACGAACTTTGCTGTCGCAAACTTTAAATCCCCATTCTACACAACATCCGTCCAAGTTTACGATACTCTCGGTAATCCTTACACTTTGTATATCGATTTTGTAAAGCTTGCAGCAGTTTACGGAGACAAAGAAAACGTATGGGCATTCAGAGTTAGAAGTGCTACGGGAGAGAACATTAAATATCTTAGTAACTTTGATACTGGTACTGAAATTACAGATGGAGATATAGGTGTCGTTAGGTTTGATAAAAGTGGAAGGCTTTTAGCTGTGAATTCATTTAACCAAGCAACTGGACAAATAAGTGAAGGAGAAAGAATAGACGCAATACTATTTAACGCTGGAGAAAACGGTGATGGTGTTGTTAAGATAAAACTTGATTTCAACCAAATGACACAATTTGCAGCTCTTGCCGATGCGTTTGTTAAAAGTCAAGATGGCAATGCACAAGGAGTTTTGGAATCTTTCTCAATTAATGCGAATGGTGATATAATAGGTACTTTCACAAACGGGTTGGTAGATGTGCTTGGTAAAGTTGCGTTAGCGACATTTAACAACCCAGCTGGTTTACTGGAACTTGGTAACTCATTGTATGGTGAAAGTTCAAACAGTGGTATTGCAAGAATTGGAAGACCTGGCGAAGGTGGTTTTGGTTCATTGGTAGCGGGTGCTCTTGAAATGTCGAACGTAGACCTTTCAGAAGAATTCACAAAAATGATAATTGCCCAAAGAGGCTTCCAAGCTAACGCAAGAACGATAACAACGGCTGACCAAATACTCCAAGAAATAGTGAACCTTAGAAGATAATTAACGGTCTAATTGTAAAGGAAGATATTTATGATTAAACTAACTGGTTTAAACGGAAGAGAATTTTACTTAAACGCGGAATATATAGAAAAAATTGAGGCTGTTCCAGATACGACGATAACACTTTTCAGTGGAAAAAAATATATAGTCGCTGAACCGGTGAATGTTGTTTATGAAAAAATATTAGAATACAAAAAGAAGATTTTCTTACCGCCGGTTCCTGAAAAATTTGGAATTGAGAGGGATGAAATCGAGAAATAAAGATAATAAAGCGAAGGTGATTATATGGATATAACCGTCTTAATAGGTGTTGTTCTCGGATTTGGTATGATGATCTTCGGTATTGTTAGTGGTCAAGGTGACTTTGCAACGTTTATTAACGTTCCATCATTAGTTATAACTGTTGGTGGTGCACTTTCTGCGGCTATAACAGCTAACAAAAAGAATATTGTTTTTGGTATTGTAAAGGTCATTCTTGGAGCTATACAAGAGCCAAAGATTGATTACGCAGGAACGTTAAGGACACTAATTTCTTTCTCTGAAAAAGCACGAAGAGAAGGACTCTTATCCCTTGAAGCAAATATCGAAGAGATACAAGATCCATTCTTTAAAAAAGCGGTTCAACTTGTCGTTGACGGCACCGACCCTGAGTTGTTAAAAAGTATGATGGAGATAGAAATAGATATGGCAACACAGGAAATGATGGATCAGAAAAGTTTTTTTGATTCTCTTGGTACTTTTGGTCCTGCGTTTGGTATGATTGGAACACTGGTTGGTTTGATCCAGATGTTGAAATCGTTGAACGATCCATCGACTCTTGGACCTTCAATGGCAGTTGCTTTGATAACAACATTGTACGGTTCAATCCTTGCTAACATAGTAGGAATACCTGTTGCAGAAAAGATTGCAAAAAGGGCTGCCGATATGGAGATAACTAAAAGAATGATATTGGAAGGTGTTATCTCAATCCAAGCTGGTGAAAACCCAAGAGTTCTTGAAGAAAAATTGAAAGCGTTCTTACCATCTGCTGAGAAAGCGAAGTACGAAGCTCAAGTACAAGGAGCTAGTGCCTAATGGCTAAGAAAGAAAAATGTGTCTGTAAATCGGTACCTGAATGGCTGAACACATATGGAGATATGGTCACACTATTGTTAACATTCTTTGTTCTTCTATTCGCTATGTCGACAATAAGTCCTGGTAAATTCCAACAGATCGTTGTTGGAATTACTATAGCTTTGAAAGGTAATCCACCAAGTGTTCTTATGGGTGGTCAAAGTATGAACGAAGAGCCTCTCATATCGAGAAATCCAGGTGTATATCAGGACATACTTAGGATTTCAGAAGAATACAAAGGAAAAATTACAGTAGAAGAAATTGATGAAGGTACACTTATTACACTATCAAATTTCAAGATCTTCGAACCGGGAAGTGCAAGATTGACAGCAGAGGCAAAAGAAATCATTGAAAAACTTGGAGCGGTAATAATAGAGCATACATCCAACATTTTAGAAGTGTATGGATATGCGGATGATAGACCAACTACACCTGATTCGATATATCCATCTAACTGGCATTTAAGTTCTGCAAGGGCTTCTACGGTGGTTAATTTTCTACTAACCGAATTTAAGAATAAAAGAAGTATATTAAGGTATGCGGAAATTAGGTCAGGATTGTTTGATATAGAGTATTTCTACGACCCAAAAAGATTTGTTCCTATTGGAAAAGGAGATGTTGAGGCAAATAAAGAACTCAAGATACTTAAGGAAACTTATGACTTTGATGTTCAGCAACTGAATAAAAAACTTGAAACAGGTGTAATTACTCAGGAAGAATACAACTTGCAACGTCAACAGCTATACAATAAATACGTTTCTGACACAGAACAAGTGAGAAGAAAATACAGAAGAATACAGATACTTATAAAGCGTGAAACGAAAGGGGGATAATTCATGCCTGAAGAAACGCCACAAGTGGAAGAACAGAAAAAAGGTGGCTTAATTGCTAAATTTCAGCCTATACTTATACCTTTAGTTGTTTCTTTGGTTGTTACTATCGTTGTATCTTTCGTTTTTTTGACAATGATGGGTGGAAATAAAACGCCAGCACAGACTAAAGAAGAAGATGCAAAAACTGCAATACCTATAAAAGCGGTAGTTATTCAGACGGGGACGATGACTACTTTTATGTTAAAAGGTGGAAGAGATGTTGTTGTCATAGATTCTCTAACTCTCTTAGTTGGTACTGATAGAGCAAGAAGTTTGTGCGGAGAAAAACAGGATGAGATAATGGATGCTCTTTCGGTTATTTTTCTTTCAAAGGAAAGGACCGATCTTGTCACACCTGCAGGAGTTGATCTATTGAAGAAGCAAATAAGACAAGCTGTAAACGAGATTATTGGGTTTACCGGTGAAGCTGAAAAAGATGGTGTTTTGAACGTTTATCTGTACATAAAAGCTATAAGCTCTGTGCAGTAATTATTGATATTTTGAAGATCGGAGGGGAACTCCGTGTCTGATGTTCTCAGTCAAGAGGAAATAGACCGTTTACTTAACGCGTTGACTCAGGGAGAAGTTAATATTGAAGAGGTAAAAAAAGAGGAAGAAGAACGTAAGGTAAGAGCTTACGATTTCTTGCGTCCACAAAAATTTTCGAAAGAACAGATAAGAACTTTGCAAATGATACATGAAAATTTCGCACGAGGTGTTTCAACCTATCTTTCTGGAAAGTTAAGGTCATTCACATCAGTTAATGTTGTTGGAATAGATCAATTGACGTATGATGAATATATGAAATCAATAGGCAATCCTACGTTTATTTCTATCTTCTCAGCACGGGAATTTATAGGAAACGCAATATTTGATATGGGACTTGATATTTTTTACGGAATTCTCGACATTTTACTTGGAGGTCCAGGTGAAATAATTGATTCTAAGAGGATTCCCACGGACATTGAAATTGGAATAATAAAGAAAGAAGTAGTTAATATCCTAACAGTTTTATCTCAATCCTGGGCAACAGTGCACCCATTTATTCCAGTGATAGAATCTGTCGAAACGAATCCACAATTTGTCCAGATAGTTCCAAGTAGTGAAATGGTTATCGCTATTTCTTTATTTGTTAGTTTTGGAAAAGTTGAAGGTTATATAAGCATATGTTGGCCCTCTTCTTTAATAGAACCGATTGGCGAAAAACTTACCACCCAAAGTTGGTTTAAAACAAAACAAGAACAAAGACATACGGGTGGCGAAGAAAAACTCAAAGAGAATTTGGAAAAAGTTAAAGTTCCTGTGTCGGCAGTTTTGGGAGAAACTAAATTGACCGTAGGAGAGATACTTTTTTTAGATGTTGGAGATGTTATTAGACTTTCCACTCATGTCGATGATCCACTAATAATAAAGATTGCAGGATCACCGAAATTTTATGGAAAAGCTGGACAGTACAGAGGTAATTACGCAGTCAAGATTATTAATACCGTGAAGGACGGTGAAAGCGATGAATGACAACTTCATTAGTCAAGAAGAACTTGATGCTCTTTTGCAAAGTATAGATACTAACCTTACCGATATAGAAAAAAGTATGGTCGGTGAGGTTGGAAACATAATTTTGGGTTCTGGAGCAACCGCTCTTTCCAATATTCTGGGCAGAAAGGTTGACCTCTCGACACCTAATCTTGAAATAAAAAAATTATCAGAGATTAGAAGTGAACTTTCTGGTGAAAAAGTTGTAGTTATCATTCATTTTGAAGGTGTTGTTGAAGGCTTAAACTGTCTTTTGATGGAAAAATTGATTGTTGCCCAACTTGCAGACATAATGATGGGTGGCACGGGGCAAGTCACCGATACAACCCTGGATGAGCTAAAACTAAGTGCCGCTGGCGAAGTTATGAACCAAATGATGGGCTCAGCTGCTACTGCACTTGCGGATATGATAAAAAAAGCGGTTAGTATAACGCCGCCAGATATTAAAATCGTCGATTTTTCAGATCCAACCGTAGCTTTTCCACCTGTTGCTTCTGAAGATGAAGATGTTGCAAAGGTTAACTTCACTTTGGATATAGAAGACTTAGGGAAAGCTGATTTCTTCTTGACAATGCCTATAATCTTTGTAAAAAAGTTGTACGACCTGATTATCGCACAAAATCGGCCTGCACAAGAACCTACCCCACAAACTACGCAAGCCACTCAACCTGCTCAACAAAAACCACAACAAAAAAGTGTTGCAGGTACTTCTGTTCCAAAACCAACTCCATCACCAACTAAGAAACAAGAACCTGTGAACGTTAAACCTGCAAAGTTTGAAGATTTTGGACAACCTCAGCAAATGCAAGAACAACAAATCGTTATAGATGAAAGACTTCTGCTCTTGTTTGATGTTCCTTTGACAGTTGTTGTTGAACTTGGTAAGACGAAAATGACTTTAAAACAAGTTATGGAACTTGGAGTTGGTTCACTTATAGAACTTGATAAGTTGACCGGTGAACCTGTTGATATACTGGTAAACAACAAACTTATTGCAAGAGGAGAAGTTGTTGTAATAGATGAAAACTTTGGAGTTAGAATAACTGAGATTGTTAGCCCACAGGAAAGATTTTACAATATAAATAAATGATTACCTAAGTAAGTCGCCTTCTTTAATTATTCCTCCGTTCTTGAGACTGTAAAAATCACTTTTTGATTTTGATGGAAGTTGAATGTACTTAATAACTAAAGAATTATCTCCGGTGCCAATAACGGCACCTTCTTTTCTTATTTCTATTATCTCACCAGGTTTTCCAGTTCTTTCTATTACTTCACATGCCCCAAAGAGTTTAACCTCTACTTCTTCACCTTTCAAATTAAACAATGCTCTTACACCCGGAATTGGATCGTAAGCTCGGATCTTATTTCTAACCTCGTGAGCGCTTTTTGAGAAGTCGACTTTTAGATCTTCTTTTTCTATTTTTGGTGCGTACGTTGCTTTTGAATGGTCTTGTGGAATGAGAGGGAGAGGATAATTTTCTAAAAATTCTTTCAGAGCTGAGCAACCTAAAACTTGGAGTTTTTCGTACACTTCTCCAAAGGTTTCGCAATCGTTGATTTCCACGGATTTCATTAAAGCTATGTCTCCATTGTCAAGTCCTTCCGAGATTTTAAATATAGTTACTCCAGTTTCTTTCTCACCATTTTCTATAGCTCTTTGTATCGGTGCTGCACCTCTGTATTTTGGTAATATGGATGCATGAACATTATAAAAGGGCATCATATCTAAGAATGGCTTTCTTAAGATTCTTCCGTAAGCGACAACAATACCTACATCCGGATTAAGCTCATTGATTATCCTAACTCCTTCGGTTTTAAGGGATTTTGGCTGATAGACTTTTAAACTGTATCTGAGAGCCACTTCTTTGACAGGAGTTGGCACAACCTTTAGACCTCTTCCCTTAGGTTTATCAGCTTGAGATATTACACCAACAACGTTAAAACCATTTTCTACTAAGAATTTCAAATGTTCAGCTGCAAAATCTGGCGTACCAAGAAATAAGATTCTAAGGTCTTTCAAATTTATTTCCTCCTTTGAGAAATTCAGTTATACTTTCTCCACCAACCATCCTTTTTATTTCCTCGATTCTTTCATTTTGTGATAATTCGGTGACTTTTCCTTTATCTCCTTCTCTTGTCACCAAAAAATGCTTGTCTGCTCTCATCGCTATCTGTGGAAGATGAGTTACTACTATTATTTGATGATTTTCAGATAGTTTCTCAAGTTTTTCAGCTAATTTGACAGCAGTTAAACCTCCGATACCGGTATCTAACTCGTCATGTATAAGAATTGGAGTGCTTGCAATCGAAAGTTCCAAGGCTAACATTATTCTCGATAATTCACCACCGGAAGCAATTTTTCTGAGCGGTAAAAGTTCCATTCCAGGAATCGTGTTTCCAAGGATTTCAACCTCATCTATACCATTTGGTGAAAAGCCCTTCTCCTTAAAATCGAAATCAATGACTGTATTCATGTTTAAATCTCTAAGATGAGTTTCTACTTTATTTTTCAACGATTTTGCAAATTCTCTTCTTCGTGTGCTAAGTTCTTTCGCAAGTGCAGATAGTTCTTTTTTAATTCGAATTTTCTCATTTTCAGCATTTTTGAGTATTTTTATCATCTTTAAAACTTCTTCAAGTTCTTTCTTCCATTTTTCGTAATTTTCAAATACATCTTCTATCGTCGGACCGTACTTTCTCTTAAGAGTTCTGTATATCCAAAGTCTACTTTCAAGTTCTTCCAAATTCACGTTTTCAAATTCACCAATCTCGTCATTTAATTTATTTTGTAATTCTGCTATATTATCGATAATGTTGTCAACAAGGCTTTCAAACTTTTCACCTACTAAGGAATAAATTTTTCTGAATTTTTCTAAACTATCATCTATTATTGACAAAGCGTTATTGTATCTTTCAGCGAGTTTTTGAAAGTTTGAAGCTATTTTGTATTTTTCTTCAATTTCACTTTCTTCTTCTATAGTGATATTTGCCTTTTCAATCTCTTCAATTTTTTCGTTAAGTTCTTCCGTTTTCGATTCTAGAGCATGAATGTCGTTACTACTTAGGATTTCAATTGTTTGAATGTATTCGCTGTACTTTTCTCTGTATTTTTGAAGGAACTCACCGTTTTCAGCGTATTCATCAATTAACTGGAGAAGAAAATTCTTTTCTAAAAGTTTGATGTGCATATTTTGTTTGTGAACAGTTATGAACTCACTGGCTATCTCTTCCATAACGTTTTTAGGAATAAGTTTCCCGTCCATTTTGAATATTACCCTTTTACCGGATTTTTCAACTGAAAAAACATGTTGCCCAGATTCCAAATTGTACTCTGGTAAATCCTTTTCAAAATTTATCAGAAGTTCAGCACTGTAAGAATCACCACGAATGCTCGTGTAACCAACAAAAGTACCAATTAGGTCAAGAATGAGACTTTTACCAGTTCCAGTTTCCCCGGTTATTACATTAAGACCCTCGCTCAAATAGAGCGAGGTATCTTTTAAAAATAGATACTGATTTATATGTAGAACTTCTATCAGAAACTTCACCTCTTTAATAAATTATTTTAAATCATCTTTCTTGAACATATAAGGAAGCAATTCTTCAACGGTAGTTTCTTTAATTTCACCCTTTGTATTTGCAAGAATAACTTTGAAATTTCCAAACTCGGCCATAAACTGTCTACAAGCACCACACGGTGATACAGGACCGTCGGTATCAGCGATAACAACGAGAGTATCGAATTCTTTATCACCTTCAGAGACAGCTTTTGTCATTGCCACACGTTCTGCACAGATAGTTAACCCGTAAGAAACGTTTTCAACGTTGGTTCCCGTGTATAGCTTTCCACTCTTTGTCAGAAGAACCGCGCCAACTTTAAATTTTGAATATGGAGAATAAGAGTTTTTCATAGCCTCTTTTGCCTTTGAAATGAGTTCATCAATTGTCATCTTCTTCACCAGCTTTCTTTAAGTTCCCTTGCGGGGTGATTTTGATAAGGACCTTTTCAATCCTGTTTTTTGAGGCACCAACTATTTTGAAAGTGACGTTTTCATATTGTATTTCATCGCCGACTTTTGGTATATGCTGTAAGTTTTCGAGCAAGAATCCTGCTAGTGTGTCGTAATCTCCTTCTGGTATTGGAATCATTAGTTCTCTTTCTAAATCATTTATTGGTACAGTTCCGTCTGCTAAATAAGAGTCCTCGCTAATTTTCTTTATAGGACTACTCTCATTCTCATCGTATTCGTCCATTATTTCTCCGAATATTTCCTCTAAGATATCTTCAAGTGTAGCTATCCCAGCCGTTCCACCATACTCATCTACAACGATAGCCATATGCATCTTTTTGGTTTTAAACTCTTTTAAGAGAGTTGAAACTGGCATAACTTCAGGTACAAACAGTGGTTCTCTCATAAGTTCTCGGGCTTTTACTTTGTCAAGAACATCAGAACCTCTGTTAGCAACGAAAGCCAATAAATCTTTTGCATATATGACACCAACTATGTTGTCAATAGTTTCACGATAGACAGGCAGTCTTGAGTACTCTTCCTTTTTAATAACTTCAATAACCTCTCTTAACGTACTGCTTTCTTCTACAGCCACAACTTCTATTCTCGGTATCATTATCTCCTTAACTAAAGTTTCATCCATTTCTATGGTTCTTTTAATCATTAGACTATTTTCGTAGTCGATGGTTCCTTCTTCACGACCCATTTCCACATAACTCGCTATATCATCTACGGTAATTATTGGAGTCTCACTCACCGTAGTTCCGCCAAACAATCTGACGAACATATTTGAAATCGATATGAAAAGTTTTATAAATGGTGCGAACATCTTTGATAAAAATAGTATGAAATTTGCGGTCCTTTCGAATATTCTTTCACTTTTTTGTCTCGCAATTATCTTTGGAGTTATTTCAGCAAATACGAGTAATGTAAAGGTCATTACAAGTGTTGAAACTAACGCTGAAACGTTTGGATTTTGAATAAAAGATGCGAACAATATTGTTGCAAATGAAGAAGCCATTATATTTACTAAATTGTTTGATATGAGAAGGGTTGTTAATAATTTATTGAAAAAGTGGAGTTCACTCTCTTCTTCCTCTTTTGTCCCTTCTTTTAAAATTTTTCTTAGTTTGTGTCTGCTTATAGAAGTTAAAGCTGTTTCGGATGCCGAGAAAGTTGCTGAAAGTATTATCAAGAATAATATGAACAATACAGTCCACAAACTACTCAACGGATCCTCCATATGCACCATCCTCGTTTAAGCGAAATTTTGCTTAAACGGCTGGGGTATTTTTTACCGCCCAAATTTTCCCAATCCCAGCTGGCGGTTTTTGGGAATCTATTTCTTCAAACTCTCTGAAAATTTCGTTTCTCCAACAGATTTTAAAGGAATTGTTTTGTAAACTAAGTTATGTCTCGATATAATCTTTCTTATAGTCCTTGTCCTTGAACGCATAACTAAAGACTCGGTTTCAGCGATATTTTTGTAAAATCTAACGCCTCTCATCATGTCGCCATCAGTAACACCGGTTGCTGCGAATATCACGTTGTCTGATTTTATAAGATCGTCGGTTTTGTAAACTTTTTCTACTTCAAAACCTTTTTCTGTGAGCATAATCTTTTCGTTTTCATCAAGTGGCCAGAGTTTCACTTGAATTTCTCCGCCCAAAGTCTTCAGAGCTGCAGCAGCAAGGAGTGCTTCCGGAGACCCCCCGATACCTATATAAATATTCACATTACTTTCAGGAAGTGCTGTAGCTATAGCAGCTGCAATATCACCATCGTTAATAAGCTTTATTCTTGCACCTGTTCTTCTTATTTCTTCAATAATTTCTCTGTGTCTATCCCTATTCAAGACAACAACGGTTAATTCTGATATATCCATTCCCAAAATTGCAGCTGCGACCCTGAGATTTTCCCTGACTGTGGCATTTATATCAAGTTTTCCAGCAAGTTCAGGTCCAACAGCCAATTTATACGAATAGTACGTTGGTAAGTACTCAATTCCGCCTTTTTCAGTTGCTGCAATGACACTTATCGCGTTTGAAAGTCCGTAAGCGACAAGTCTTGTACCGTCAACCGGATCAACAGCTATATCGAGTTCTGGATCGTCTTCTTCCCATCTTCCGACTTGTTCACCTATGTAAAGCATCGGTGCTTTATCTTTTTCACCTTCGCCAAGAACGACTGTACCCCTCATTTCAATATAGTCAAGCATTCCTCTCATCGCGTCTGATGCTGCTTTGTCTACCGCATCTTTGTCTCCCCTACCCAAATACCTGCTTGCCATAAGTGCTGCAGCTTCAGTTACACGTACAAGTTCAAGAGTAATCTCTTTGTCCATCTTAAATCCCCCCTCATGTTTTGGAATCAGAATGTACCTGATACAATTCCCTAATTATTCCAATATCAAGTTCAGTTAGTTTAAAAGTATCCGAAATAGGTCTTAATGAAAACAATATTCCATCGCTGTTAGGGGTTAATGGAATTGGAGCGGTTATAACAGTTTCTTCTAAGAGATTTTGAGCAGATATACAGTAAGCTGGAAACATCTGAGATATCATCCAACCTAATTTTTTGTCGTTGACCAAAAAGATGTTCATACCTCTTTTTGTTAGATTTCTAATTTTTTGCGTCTCAAATTCATCAATATACATCAGACTTGAATCACTGCGAAATTTCTTTAATGGAATAGCTATATGTCTTATCTTTTTGCTCAAAACACTTAAAATTCTATCGTTAATTTCACTTGAAATCAAAATATCAACATTAGAGGTTAACACCTCTTTCAAAAGCTTAGTATCGATAATCGAAGGGTTTTTTACGTATAGAAATCCAATTTTTAATTTTTCTTCTTTTTTCTTGAATAATCGCAAAAATTTCGCAAAAACTGAAACCAAAATTGAAAATGGTTTCAAAAGTTTCACTTTGCTACCACCAAAATCCTTCCAATTGCAATGTTTCTTATTTCTGTTGTTAGAATTGGTCTTCTATCCACTTTATTTGTTGAAATACCATCGGGAGATTCCGAAGCATCCCAAATCCATATTACCCCATTTTTGTCTATCTTTTCAAATATCACAACGTGTGCATAATATCCAGAACCGTTTGTGTCCAAGAATATAAGGTCTCCCTTTCTTGCTTGATTTATGCTAGGTATCTTTTTGGTGTTAAAGTAATAAAAATTATGTGCAGTAATATCTTTCACAAGTTTGTTTTGGTATATATATTCACCATAACCAAGTTTTCTAAGTAAATAAAGAACTAATCCACTACAATCCAACCCATTTGGTGTTTCTCCAGCCCAAACGTAGGGAACATCTTTGACTTCTTTTAAGTATTGGAAAAATAAATCCAACTCTTTTTCAGTCAGCTCTCTTTGGTTGAATGTGAAGCCAAAGGATAAAAATATTGAAAATAGCAAGAAAATCACTACATACTTTCTCAAAATAATACCACCTTTCCTTTCTCTTTTCCAAAATTATTTTACCATATTTTTGTCTATATTGAACATCTTACTTTCTGTGGTACAATTGTTTCGTAATGCGAACTATCATAATTTGGGAGGCGAGTGTATGAAATGGGAACTTGATAATATTTATCCTTCATTTGAAAGTGAAGAGTTTAGAAAAGATCTTTTGTTGCTACAAGATAAAGTTGAGAGTTTTCTCAAATGGCAAGATGAGAATTTTTCAACCACCGAAAAATTTGAAGAGAAAATTCGTTACAGTGTAGAAACTTTAAACGAACTTTCACTTCTGGCTGGGAAACTGATGGTTTATTCTAATCTCAAACTTGCGGAGAATACTAATAACGAATTAGCTGCGAAATATTCTACTGTGGTTAGAGAAAAATTTGTTGCTCTTTCAAGTGCGAGGATCAGATTTATGAAATTTCTCAGTAACGTATCACTTGAGAATGTAAAAGACGAATTAATTCTTTCTCACAAGTTCGTTTTAGAAGAGATGAAAGAGAGAGCAAAATACTTGTTGAACTACAATGAAGAAAAGATAATCAGTATGATGAGAATCACTGGTGGTGATGGGTGGAACCAGCTTTTCTCAAAAGTTACTTCTAACATTACATGCGAAGTTGAAATTGACGGTGAAAAGAAAGTGCTTCCTTTGATGGTTGTTAGAAATTTAGCTTACGATCCAAGACAAGAGGTTCGTAAGAATGCTTACGAATCTGAAATCAAAGCTTGTGAGAGCGCTTCTGAATTGGTTGCTTTTTCGTTGAATAACATAAAAGCTGAATTTTTAACTGAAATAAGTTTGAGAAAGTTCAATTCGCCTCTTGAACCTATGTTGCTTGAGAACAGACTTTCTCTTTTAACCTTTGAAACAATGATGAGAAACGTAGAAGAGTTTTTGCCTAAGTTAAGAGAATACCTCAAACTCAAAGCGAAAGTGTTAGGTTACGAAAATGGTCTACCATGGTACGAACTTTTTGCACCGATGGGGAGTTTTGATAGAAAGTGGACTTTTGAAGATGCACAGAAATTCATCGTTGAGAAACTGTCTAATTTCTCAGAAGAACTTGCAAACTTTACAAAATTAGCTTTTGAAAAGAAATGGATAGATGCACAAGCCAGGAAAGGAAAGAGGGGAGGAGCTTTTTGTTCTTCAGTTAAGGCACTAAAAGAATCGCGAATACTTATGACCTTTGAAGGACATCTTGATAATGTCTTAACTTTGGCTCACGAGCTTGGGCACGCTTTTCATAACGAATGTTTAAAAGATGTTTCACCACTCAATTCTATCACACCTATGGTTTTAGCAGAAACAGCATCTATCTTCAACGAAACGTTGGTAATGGAATATTTAAAACGAGAACCACTCTCAAAAGAAGAAAAAATTTCTATTGTTGAAAAAGAACTTTCCGATTCAGCTCAACTTTTAATAGATATATACAGTAGATATTGGTTTGAAAAAGAATTTTTTGAAAGACGGAAATCAGGTCCACTTAGTGCAAAGGAAATATCACAGCTAATGGTTGAGGCCCAGAAAAAGGCTTACGGAGACGCTTTAGATAGTAATCATTTGCATCCATACGCTTGGGTTGTCAAACCGCACTACTATTCACCAACATTCCATTTCTACAATTTCCCATACACATTTGGTTACCTTTTTGCCCTGGGGGTCTATTCGCTTTCTAAGGAGCCGAACTTCTACGAAAGATATAAAAGACTTCTCAGCTCAACCGGAAAGGGAAAGGTTGAAGAGATAGCCCTAGGCGTTGGAATAGATGTGACGAAAGATGAATTTTGGAAGAGTTCGATGAAAAAGATAGAAGAGAATTTGAAAATTTTTGAAGAGCTTACAAGATAAGAAAGAGGCACGAAAGTGCCTCTTTCTTTTTAGGAATAAAGAGAATTGAAAAAGAAAAATGAAATGGAAAAATACAAAAACTCTACCTCGATGCTGGAGGTGTATTTAGATGTTTAAAAAAGTTTTTTTGTCTATTTCGTTGGTTCTAATATTTGTTTTAATTGGCTCATGTGGCGTTAAATTGCAACAGGTAGATCCACTTGTTTTAAAGGTTGCGCAGTTTGGTAAGATTAACAGACCAATAGGAATAACTGTGAGTCCGAATACACCAGGGTTAGATAACATAACGGTTGAGATAAGCAAAGAGGATTATTCGGAAGCGTACGTTCTTAATAAATATCCATACACCATTGAATGGAAACCAACTGAACCTGGAATTTACACGGTAAGGGTTTCCGCATTTAATCTTTCAAACGGTTCAACGATTGTAAAAGAGACAAAAGTCACAGTATTTGATGAAGGTCTGGATATAGTTGATATAAGAGCTATTCCGTCAAAAATTTACACGGGAGATGAGGTCTTATTGCAAATTAAAGTTGAAAGCAAAAATCCTCTAATAGATTTAGAGATAAGAGATAGTAAAAACAGAATTTTAGCCTCTGAGAGGAAAGAGAGTGGTTATTTTTATTTGAGTGTTCCAGGAAATGAAGTTAACAAAGACTTAGAACTATTCGTTAGAGCAAAAGCTGGGACTTTTCTTGAAGATGCAACAATGGTGACATTAAAAGTTTTTGATCTTGATATAATTTCGCCAATGATTGAGCAAATCTTCTCAGATACTTTCTATGCACCGAATTCTAATATTGTTGTGAAACTTGTGATTTCTGACAATATTCAGTTGAAACGTTACAAAGTTACCTTTGATGATGCTGTTGTTGAGGAAAAAGAGGTAAATGGTAAAAGACTTGAAGGAGAAATTTTCATAGGACCAAAAGAGACAGGTGCCCACGCACTTAACGTTGAAGTTGAAGATGCTGCCGGGAATATCACTTCAAAAGGGAAGAGAATCTACGTCGGTGGAACAGCGCTGAGATTCAAAGTTGAAGTTAGTCCAGCAGAACTTATCGCTGGTAGAACAGCTATTATTTCAATGATACCGGAAGAGAAAGACGTAAAATACAGAAAAGTTGTCTTCTTTGTTGATGGAAAAGAGATAGCAAAATACGAAGGAGAAAATCCGCAATTATTCACGATGTGGGAGATAGAAGAAGGGTTCCACTACGTAACGATCTACGCTGAAGCTGAAGATGGAAGAGCTGGAATTGCTGAAACGAGTATAAGTGTTGCAGACTTTAATGGACCAAAGATTTTGAAGGTTTTAGCAAATGATGTTGAACTTTCTTCGGATAAAGCCAACAGAGTACTACCAGGTGTTGTTAAGTTTGATCTTCTTGTCTACGATCCAGGAGGAGTTCGAACTTCGACAAAACCGAGGATTTTGATAAGAGAAGACGAGTTTGATTACTATTACAGAGACCTTGAAATGAATATTGCTGAGATTAAAGAAGGTGGAAGAGAAGTACGATTTACCGTAACTACAACGATGGGAATAAGCTATTACTATGTCACATTTATGAATATTTACGACAATTCAGGAAACGCTGCAACTAATATTCCGAAGTATTTAATTTACGTGCAATAATGAAAAATATTTCAGGGAGGTGTTTTCCGTGAGAAAAAGGTACTTGTTGTTCTTGGTTCTGATTCTTTCGAGTTTAGCGTTTTCGCTTCAACTAACACCACTTTGGCCTAGTGGGGAGAGAATAGACAGACCAGATTTTGCAAGCCCTGGGCTCTTGGTACTTCCAAATGGTGTTGTGCATTTAGTTTCTTCTGAAGGCAGATGGGGGACACTGAACTCTACAGGTGTCTTGACTGACAGGGGAAAGAATCCAAACTATATTTATAACATAGTGGCTCCACCAATATATATTCACAAAGGCGGGGATAATTATGCAATCGCTTACGTTTCCGCTTTCGAAGGAGAAAATTATTTAGTTTTAAGAGATACGACTAATGCAACTCCCGTTGTTATCTCTAATTCACCGAGTTCAAGCTACGGATTAACAGGTTATTACAATGGTGGGTACAGAATATATTTTGGAGCAATGAATGGGAATATATACTTTTATAACGGAACAAATTTAACCTCAACAAGTGTTGGAGTACCAATCAAATCTCCACCAATTCTTTCACCAAAAAGGGACTGGCTATATTTCATAACTCAAAATGGAAAATTTTACAAATTACAATTAAATGCAGACGGTTCTTTTAATGGAGTTCCTGTCAAGGTTTATGATATTTCAGACGAATTTAACGCACCTATGGCGATGGATGAAAACGGTTTCATTTATGTAGCAAGTTCAAGGTATGGAAGAATTTATAAACTCAATCCAGCCGAAAGTGGTAACCCTGTTCCAGAGAGTGCTTTGATTGGTGATATTGTAAATTCTGCAAGTGTACTTGTTGATGGAAACGGATATATTTACACTTTCGGTAACGGTGGAACGGTTTCAGTTTTTGGCAGTCAACTTACTTTCTTTGATAGTTATAATCTAAAGAGAGATGAAGAGAGCGATGAAAAGAGAGAGAACATAACAACGACTCCTGCTATAGTTCGGGGGTTAGATGGTAAGACGTACATTATAATAGCTTCTTCCAATTCGAGCGCACAATACGGTAAGTTAACAATTCTTACATTTGACGTTGCTACTAAAAAACTTAGCTTAGTAAGTGAGAAAATTTTACCTGGCCCTATATCAATAGCCTCTGCTGTAGGTGTTGCTCCTATTGGTGCGTTTGAGGGAGATGATTACTACTTTGTTATCGCAACCACGAATGGAAGCATTTTTGGTTGGAAGATAGAAGGGCGTGGACCATTTGGACCTTGGGGACAGTATGGTCAGAACGTTTACAGAACAAATTTTATTGATTCTAGTGCAGTTGCGTTTAAATCGTACATAAGACTTGTTGCAAAAGAAGGCTACACAAATAGAGAGCTTTCACCTGAAAACACCAATGAAACTTTGTACGGTTTGTTATACGATGCAACTATCGTAAATCTTGATGGTACTGTTGCAGAAGTAAAAAACAATCTTAGAACAAACGATGCTAAAGGTGTTCTGGGAAATGCTGGAGCTCAAAAATTAGAAGTAGCATTTTCTACACCAACAACTTCAAAAATTCTTTTTAAAGATTCATTCTTAACTGGAATTGTTAAAGGGAGTCCAAATATAACAACAGATGCAACATTTGTTTTCCAAAGCTGGGGTTCGAATGCACCTGGGGATGTTAAACCGCCTGCGGAAACTAATCCAGATCTTAAAACTCCTACAGCAAGTATAGCTTTTACTTTCAGTGATAGAATAGTGAATATCTTAGCAGATGCAACTTATCTTGTGTATGTCTATCACAAAAGTCCTTCAAATGTTGCTACAGAAACGATAGAAATTGACTTCAAAAGGGAGAATTTCTTGTCAGACCAATCAGGCTATCCGACCGTTTCGATAGGAAGAACCAATGATTCAAACTTTAATGGATATTTCCCATACAAATGGGAGGTTTATCAGTGGGATCCAGACCAACCTTTGAAGTACAAACGTACAACTTACGGAAATGAAGACTCTGTACGAATATATAGAAACGGACCTGCTTATATAGAAGTTTATTACAGTGTTTTGAGTGCGACATTAACTACATATGTTCCACCGTTTATTTACGGACCAACACGGGCGTATTTAGTTTTGGATGCTGCAACTGGTACGAATGTGTTCAGAGTTGAATTTAAACCGAAGAATGGGATCAAGATTATTCCAGATAAAGTATTAGTTGAATATGCTGCTGGTATAAGTCAGATGAACGATTTAGTAAAGACAGAAGACGAGTTTAGTGTAACTCTACATAGTTTCGAAAATCCACTCACTTCTCCAACAAGAGTAGCAACAATTACACTTTGGTTGTATACTTCTTCACCAATCCAAATGAACTTTACAACAAATTCCGACTTTGAACAGTACTTCTACAAATACGGATACGCTTATCAACAAGGTCAGCTCATAGAGTTTCAAGACTTGCAAGCTAAGAAAAGGTTTGTGGCTAATAAATTCTTGTACATAGTGGGTGATTTTAACGGTGATTTAAAAGTTGACATCAACGATTGGAATTTGTTTGTTAACAAATACAATTCTACTGTAAGCGGTGACGATTTGATATATAATATCGGACCAAGGAAGGATTTCGTACCTCCGTATCCAGATAAAAATAGTTACAACCCAGGTTACCTTGACGATCATGGCGAAAATAAAGTTGACTTCAAAGATCTTACACACTTTGCGGCAATGTTTGGATTTGCTATAACAACTGACGAGTTGTTTAACTAAGCGGGGTGAGATGTATGATAAAAATTCGATTAGCTTTAGCTTTAGTCTTGTTGGTTGCTCTCTTGTCTTCTTGTGGAATTTTTAGAAAAGAGCAAGAAAGAACAAATATTCAAATAATTGACCCTTACGGAAATTCAGTTTTTGTGTCAGGTAAAGTGAATGGAATGGATATTAAAATCGATGATAAAGGAGCTTATGTTCCATCAAAAATTAGTGGAGCTCCGAGCGTAGTATTATCTTCAGGTGAATTAGGTAATTTTATTCAAGATGAAATTCTCTTCGATGGTTCAAAAGTTATTATCAAGCTCAAAAAAGGAGCTGCGGAACGTTTCGCCCAATTTTTAAGAAGTAGCGATGGAAAATTATATTTCTATGCAATAGGATATGGTGGTTACAATTACTTCCAATTTATTCTAAGTGACAGGTTGGCAGCGACCTATAGAAAGAGAATTGATAACAACAGAGACCTTTTGGCTGGTGGATACATAATAGGTCTTGGAAAATCACTAAAAGACATGCCAGCATTGAACTGTAACCCCAACGAAATTGTTGTTAAACTGAATATCCCAGCTGATAAGACACCAAGAATTTCAAGTTTTGAAGAAGTGAAATAGTTCTTAAAAAACTCGGAAGGTTCATACCTTCCGAGTTTTTTTACTTACCTTTTGCGTAGAACAAACCGCTCAAAGTCAGATATATAATTATCGGAATAAGAAAGGCTATCTCAAAACTTCTATCAGCAACAAATCCCATCGCAAGATTCGTTAAAGAACCTCCGAGCGTTGTGAAAGCGTAAGTTGCTCCGTTGAAAGCGGGGAGAATATCTTTACTAAGTTTTTCGGTAGCTATAAGCTGGACTATCGGAAAGATGGGTCCAACTATAAAGCCGTATACAACAAAAATAATAGGCACTTTGAAGGTTACAAAAAGTATTAAAAAGATCGAACTTGCAAGAACATTAAGCAGAACTTTTTCACTCATCTTTTCAAAAACACCGGACAAAAATCTTCCAAGTGTGAACATCGCCCAAAAACCTACGTACATAAGTTCAGTTGATTTTCCAAAAGATTCCATAAAATTACTTGACCAAGTGATGCTTCCTATTTCTGCTGAAGAATAAAGCGTTAGAAAGAGTAAAAAGATACTAAATTCAGGGTATTTAAAAACAGAAAGTATATTTCGACTCTCTATCGCTTCAACTCTTGGAAATTTTCTTGTTGATGAGTAAATCAAAACTAAAAGTGCAAAGACAAAATAAATTGCGTACAAAAACATATATTTACCAACGAGTTTTAAGATAACCGGACTTATAACACCACCAAGTCCGTACGCAGCGTGAAAGAACCCAAAATTTGCTTTTGGCAAATATGCGAGCAATGTAGTAGCAGATGTGAAACTAAATCCAACAGAAAGGCCTATGAAAAAAAGCCCAAAGAGTGTAACGTAAATATTGTTTGAAATCGCAACTAAAAGTGTTCCAAATGATACAAATGTGAAAGCGGTCAGAAAAGATCTTTTTAAACCGATTTTTCCCAAGTAAAGGCCAATAAAAATATTTGAAACGACGGTTCCTATCAGCGAAGCAAATGGTAAGAACGATGAAACACCAACACTAATATCAAATGCTCTCTGAAAAGATGTTAAGACTAGTGGCAGTGTGTTTAAAATCATCGAGTAAAAGAATATAATAAGATATGGATAAATCACTTTGACTTCTCCTCTCTAAGTTTAAAATTTATGTAATTCCATACCTTTCAAGCTTGTAATACAGATTTCGTATACTTATCCCAAGCATCCGAGCTGTTTTTGTTCGGTCACCTTTATTTTCCCTAAGGGCTTTAATAATAATCTCTTTTTCGTACTCTTCAAGTAAGCTTTTTAAATTTCCAAAAGGTACCTCGGCCAGTTTTGATTCTTGTTTTTCAAATGTAGGAAGATGATGTTTTTCTATCACTCGTTCTTCTATGTTCATATTTATCATAGCCCTTGCAATAAAGTTCTCAAGTTCTCTGACGTTTCCTGGCCAATCTTGATAAACTAAATATGTCATAGCTGCAGGACTTACTCCTTGAACTGTTTTACCGTATTGTTGGTTCAACTTTTTAACGATATGCATAACTAAAAGTGGTATATCTTCTTTTCTATCTCTAAGTGGTGGAAGTGTTATAGGAAAGACGTTAAGTCTGAAAAATAAGTCAGGCAAAAATTTATCGTCTCTAACCATTTTTTCAAGGTTCATATTCGTTGCTGCAATGATTCTTACATCGACTTTCTTAACGTCTCTGCCACCAACTCTAACAAACTCTTTTGATTCTAAGAATCTTAGTAATTTTGGTTGCAAAGATAACGGCATCTTTCCTATTTCATCTAAGAACAACGTTCCACCATCGGCTTCTTCGATTAGGCCTTTCTTACCGCCTTTAAGAGCTCCAGTGAACGCACCTTCTTCGTAACCAAAAAGTTCGGATTCTAATATATTCTCAGGTATCGCTGCACAATTGACGCTTATAAATGGCTTGTTTCTTCTTGGGCTTTCGTTGTGGATTGCGTGTGCAAAGAGTTCTTTACCAGTTCCACTTTCACCACGCAATAAAACTGTCGCTGAAGTTTGAGCTACCTTTCTTGCTTGTTCTTTAGCTATTTCTATTCCACGAGTTTTTCCAATTATATCATCGAACGTGTATTGCGCTTTCACTTGTCTGATAAGTCTTTTGACTTCTTCAAGTTCATTTGTGAGCTTAACTATTTCTGAAAGGTCATGAACAACCGCAACACTACCTTTGAACTTTCCTTTGATTATAAGAGGTGTTGCGTTGACGATAACTTCTTTTTTCATAGGACCAACCTTAAGGCGTGCGTTGTAAATAGGTTCACGAGTTTTGGCAATCAATATATGTATGCTTTCGCCTTCGGCAATATCAACCGTTGCGGGTTTGCCTATGACTTCTTCAGGCGAAAAACCTGTTATTTTTGTGTAAGCTTTGTTAACAAGTGTTACTATACCGTTTTCATCAGCAACAGATATCGCATCATTTGTAGCTTCTATTATCGCTTTAAGTTGTGCTTCTATCTCTTTTAAATTTGTTATCTCTTCAGCAAGTTTTCGAATACTTGTTATATCTCTGAAAACAGCTACCGCTCCTACTGTGTTTCCATTACTATCTTTCAACGGAATTCTGGACGTTATTATGACACTGTCGTTTGTTTGTTGTACCTGGTCAATCTCAGGAAGTCCTGTTCTCAAAACGATGTGTAAACGAGTGTTTGGGATAACGTCGTAAACTAATTTACCGATAACATCTGAAGTTATTCCAAGCAGTTTACAAGCCATTCTGTTAATGTACTGGATCTTTGCATTTGAATCGACAATTATTACACCTTCAACAATGGAATCTAAAACTCTTCTTAAAATCTCTTCCATACTTACTCACCGATGACTTTGACAACTACTCTTTTTCTTCTCTGACCATCGTATTCAGCGTAGAATATTTCTTCCCATGGACCAAGATCGAGCTTGCCATCAGTAACCGGGAGTACAACTTGGTGGTGTGTTAGAATTCTTTTCAAATGTGCATCTCCATTATCTTCACCTGTTCTGTGATGATTGTAATCACCATATGGGGCTAACTTTTCGAGCCATTCCCAGATATCTTTGTGAAGTCCACTTTCATCATCGTTTACTATAATTCCAGCTGTTATATGCATAGCGGAAACGAGACAAAAACCTTCTTTGATACCAGATTTTTTTACTATCTCTTCAATCGTTTCTGTTATTCTAACAAGTTCTCTTCTGTTTTTTGTGTTGAACCAAAGGTATTCTGTGTAACTTTTCATTTTTGTTGCACCTCCTAAATAAAAAAGTTATATAATAATATAAATTTGATAATGTATTGACTCTAAAAGTATTATATCACACCAATTGAACTATTTTTAAAAAGAGAAGTCTAAAATTATAGAGGGGAAATATATGAGATTTCTGAGATGGGGATAGTACAATGAGAAAAACGTATATACTTTTGATTTTTGCTTTTTTTCTAATTTACACGATCTGGAGTCTATTTTTTCAAACAACACCATTGGAGGTTATAGACCTAAAAATTCTTGATACATTCTTCAAGATAAAAGGGCAAGAGACGATCGATGCAGATGTAATTGTTGTAGCTATTGATGAATATTCTCTAAGTGAACTTGAAATACTCGGTGATGTTTGGCCCTGGGAAAGGGATGTTTACGGGGATGTTATAAGTAATCTTTTTGAAGATGGTGCAAAAGCTGTAGCTTTTGACGTTTCATTCACGGAACCAAGTACTGAAGAAAATGATTTGTACTTTTCAAGCATGCTTTTGATCTACAAAAACGTAGTTTTAGGAACTTACCTTATAAACGAGAAAGAGACGTATGTGAATTACAATGAAAAGCTTAGAGCTAAAATCGAAGAAAACCTTTCCTACTTAGACTACGCATACAAGATGCGAACCTTCCAAAAAGTTGCACTAATGAATCCTTTCTCAGCATACAAAATCAGACCCGTCTATGAGCTTTTCGCTTACACCGTTCCTTCGGCAACTTATGAAGTCGGAGCGTTAGATGTTGATGGTGTTGTTCGAAAATTACCGCTTATGATCGTTGAAGAATGGTCGCATGAGAATGGAGTTTCTTCGGGAATATTACCGCATATGAACGTTATCGCTACTGCGTTGTTTTTAGGAGTTGATCCACAGGAACTTATAATAGATTTCGGTAATAGAAGCGTCTTTATAGGTACTCGTGGCGTTCCATTTGACAAAAACGGCTATATGTCGCTGTGGTATTACGGCAAAAGTGAGAAAATCTTTAAAGAAATACCATTTTTCAAAGTTTTACGTGGAGATTTTGAACCTGGAACCTTCAAAGACAAAGTTGTTTTAGTTGGTTACACTGCTACTGCGAAAGGACTTTACGATTTGAGAATAACACCTTTTTCAAATAACGAAGCAGGAGTATACGTTCATGCCACAGCAATTGAAAACATGATAAGAGGTAATTTCCTAAAAAGGACTTCTTTCCTTCAGAACGGAATTTTGTATCTAGTACTGATTTTTTCCGCAACCGTTTTGATAACGAGGCAGTCAAAACATTCAAATGTAATGATACTGCTTTTGCCAGTTGCATACGGAATTTTGTCTTTAATGCTTTTCTTAACTCATAGACTTTTTATTTCAACGTTTTATCCGTCCTTCTCCATATTATTTATAGGTGTTCTGAAAACTTCGTACGATTTTTACAAAGAAAGTGCTGAAAAAAGAAAGATGAAAGAGTTCTTGTACAGATATGTTCCAGACAGAGTTGCTGATGAATTAGTTAAAAGTGGACAAATCCAACTCGGTGGCGAAATAAGGGAAGTTGTGGTGTTGTTTTCAGATATAAAAGGTTTCACTTCTATGTCTGAAAAGATGAGTGCGCAAGAGGTTGTAAAATTTCTGAACGAATACCTTACGAGAATGAGTGAAATTATCCGTTACAAATACGATGGAACGATCGATAAATTCATAGGTGATGCGATAATGGCTATCTTTGGTGCACCTGTCCGTAGCGATGATTTTATTGAAAAGGCTTTGAGATGTTCACTTGAGATGAGAAAAGAACTTAGGAAACTTAATGCAGAAATCGGTACGAACCTTGACAGTGGTATCGGAATACATTACGGTCCTGCTGTTGTTGGAAATATAGGAGCCCCATTTAGGATGGATTACACCTGTATAGGGGACACTGTTAATACCGCTTCAAGAATTGAACATCTGACTCGAGATATCGATGCGGAAATTATAGTATCTCAAACGGTCTACGAAAAAGTGAAAGACGGTCGATTTAAGTTTGAATACATTGGGGAATACAAAGTAAAAGGAAAAGATGAGCCGTTACGGTTATACAGACTTCTCGAATTTGTCGAAACAGTAGAAGAGGTGAATAAAATTGAGGATACTGGAAGAAATTCTTAAAAATCCGCAAGGTGTTACTATAGAACAATTATATCTGATAGCGTTAGAGAATAACATAGAACTGAATGAAAAGGTTTTAGATATCACTGAAAAAATGTTAAGTGTTGAAAGCTTGTTTGATATGATTGAGACAATAAGAGATTATTTAAAAGAAAATGTACCAGGTTTCAGAGAATTGGAATATTCTGAGGATAACCACGAACTTCAAATATCAGCCGATAATCTCTTTTTCCACCTCCACAGCAAAACAAGTGGAGACCTTGGGACTATAATTGTCAAAGGTGAGTTTGATGAAGGTACGATATTAAGTTTTCTAATAGTTAGAGAGTCTATCATTTCAATTATTGAAGGAACAATAGTTAAGCATAGACTTACAAACCTTTTAACAAACGCTGTTGAGAGTTTGTTCACAGCTTTAAACAAACGTGCAAATATCACAACGGAAAAGTGGAAACAAATGGAAGAAATTGTTTTGGAACTGGCAAAACTAGAAAATTTAGACGAATATTTTATTCTGTTGGCACTAAAAATAGCCAATGTTGGGCTTATCGGTGTTCCTGACGATTTATTAGTTGAGATGAACAATAGGCGACTAACGGATGAAGAATTCAAAGTATATATGGAACATCTAAATCATAGTGTTGAAATTATAGAAAAAACAAAGCTCGATTATACGGATTTAGACGAAAGATTGGTTGAAGTTACAAGGTACCATCACGAAAGATTGGATGGTTCGGGACCGTATGGTTTAACAGAAATTCCCAAAGAAAGCCTTATTTTAGGTCTTGCTGAAGAATTGGTTCTTTTACATAGAGATGTTGAAGAATTACGTGAAAAATTTCCTAATGAGTATCTAACCACAATCGAAAAAAATTTGGATAGGGGCAAATAATTATGGAGCCACTAGTATATTTAATTTTTGGACATCTAATAGGCGATTATGTTCTTCAAAATAGTTATATAGCAAGTTACAAAAACTCAAGAAGGTTTGTACTCTTGATTCATATACTCTTGGTTATTCTTTCTCATGAAATTGTCTTAATTGGTAATGTTTTCAAAATACAATACCTCGTTGGTATCTTTACTGTTGGTACGCTCCATTTACTTATAGATACACTTAAGTTCAGGTTTAAACAAACTAAGTTTTTCGGCACCTGGATATATTACGTTCTTGATCAATTATTCCATTTACTCAGTATGTTAATTGTACTACCTTTTTTCAACGGAATAAATCCGTTTATAGACATAAAAGTTGCATCTGTAGGTACTTTAGCTATATTTAACGCTTATTTTGTCGGAATATTGGTTCATTTTATGTATGGCAATGGAATTTACAAAAGAGATTACTTTGGTTACCTGTTAAGAGCAACATTTCCTATACTCTACATTTTTAGCGTCAAGTTTTTTCTGTTCTACTCGCTTTTCTATTTATTTTATATACTTGCAAAAAGGAAAGACTATAGAAAAGAATTCACGGTCTATTTGATAATACTCGTTACCAACACAACTTTTCTGGGGGTGATTCTATGAAAAGGTTTGTTCTTTTAACGGTAATTTTAGTTGCATTTCAGATCTTCGCTGCGGTAAAAATTACACCACAAAGTAACACTGTAGTTGCAGGTGGACAGATTCTTTTGAAAGTTGAGATTTTTGACAAAAGTGGTGCACCTACGACAGGGATTGTAAAAGCGACTGCAACGATGGGAGGCTTTGATAAACCACAAATTCTAAAAGGCATCCAAGTTAACAAGGTTTTAGAACTTTCGTACTTAGCTCCAAAAAAGACTGGGAAAGTTGAACTCAAATTTTCTTTTGAAGAAGAAACGGAAATTGTAGAGATTGAAGTGGTCTCTGAGAATGTTGAAGCGGTTTTTACAGAAGGACTAAAGGCTAAAGTTGAGTCTTTCAAGGGAAGTGTAGCTTTCAAAAAGGCTGGAACAGATCTTTGGAAGTCTGTTACGTCAAACACAGTTTTCTCCGAGGGTGATGAGATTTTAACTCTCGATAAGTCTACGATAACTTTGTCTTTCGAAGATGGATCAACAACTAAGATTTTGGATAATACCCAAATTCTAATCGAAAAACTTAGAAAGTCAAAAGATGGAAAAGTGTTAGTATCCGTAGTTGTTAAAAAGGGCGAAACGTACAATGTAGTTCAAAAATTGTTAGCTGGCTCACTGTTTGAAGTTAAAGCTGGTAGTGTTACAGCAGGAGTTAGAGGTACTTCTTTCAGTGCGGGAATTACTGAAACAGGTGAGAGTGTAGTTAGAGTTTTCAAAGGACAGGTCTTCTGCTACTTTGAAGACGAAATTGCTGTTCCTCTAAGTGCTGGTGAATTCGTATCTTGGGTTATTGGACAAGAGATCGAACCGATGCCACTTGATAAATTGGAAGAAGAATTTTTGAAAGATCCTGTTGAAGAAATTAAGAAAGAATTAGAAGAAATGAAGCCTACAGAACCTAAAGTTGAGCAGCCTAAAGAACAACCAAAACCACAAGAGCCTGGAAGAGCTGTTGAAGCATTTATTCCCCCACTCGGAGTTCAGACAGTTGCAAAAGATAACCAAAACTTTATAGTTTACAGCATAGCTCCAGAGTTTACACTTGGGTTCTTAACGCTTGGTATTGGAATCACCGCTTATTCAACGGAAGTTGGAGGTACTCTCTATTACGGTGTTCCGTCAACAACCGATCCAAGTACAAATATTATAAATATGTTCACAATCAACTCGCTTGGAATAAGAACTGATAATTTCTATCTTAGATACGGCCAGATGCCAATGACAACTCTTGGAATGGGATTTAGTGTGAGAGATTACGTAAAAAGATTCTCAAAGGTCTTTGATACGTCTGTGCGTTTTGGAAACTTTGGAATATACGCACGAATTCCTTATGAACTTAAGAAACTTTGGCCCATCGATTTTGGACAATCAGATAGTGTTTTCCTCGGAAGTGTGGAACTCAGCGATCTCATACTCGGTGCGGATTTAGTTTTCGATGTCGTATACGACACAGAGATTGCTACTACAAATGTGCTGAATGACGCGACACCGACAACGACGAGTTTAGGATTAACGGTCAAATACGATCTTATTGATAATCTAAAATTTGGTGTTGAAATGTCATTACAATCAACATCTGATTTCTCGACGTTTGGAATAGGGCTTTTTGCAGGTTTAGCTGGAAGGTTCGCTATATTCAACATAACTGTTGGACCATTTGCCACATATAACGGATTTGTACCTTTTTATTTTGGAAAGAATTATAACGTTTTAAAATCAAACGGTGAATTACAGTCTATTTCTGGTGATGGAAGTGTTTCGTACGGATATTTAGGTGGCTTCGATTTCGAATTTGACTTTGCAGCTGGAAGATGGTATCTGTACGGAAGTTTTGGTAAATCTCCAGTTGCAGCCGGCGAACTGCGTGTAGTTGTTCCACAAGTTGGTGCAGTCGCAGGACTATTTTTGTACGGTTCTTATTTTGATTCAACGCCGTTTGCGGAAGGCTCTTTCTTGGACTCTGATACGATAGCATACCTAAGGATTACGTATCCATTATTAAAAGATAATCTTACATTTGGAATTGTCTACGAATGGAAAAACAGTGGGTGGATACAAAGCATTTATGTTGGTTCAGAAAATACTTTCTAAATATTTTTTAAGAACACTAGGAGCTGACTGCTTAATGCAAGCGGTTTATGCAAGAGCAGAAAGAAGGTGGTATTATAAAAGCCCCAACTTGGCTTTGCGGTTACAAGTATGAGGACAAGGTTTTCGGAAGAAAATCAAAAAAAATTGTTAAGGGCGATGAGATAGAATTTTATGTAACCAATGACTTTAAGGATTCAGAATTTTCGAGACATCTTTTGGAAAAAGTCTCACAATTCATTAGAAGTGGTGGTAATATTGTTCTTCCAACACGACACCAACAAATTGTTCAAATAGCTGCGAAGTTGAACAGTAATATCCGTCTGTATGAACTTTTGAGAAGTATTCAGTACGAAGTATGTGAACTTGTTGGAGCTGAAGCTGCTTCAATATTACTTTTTAAAAAGGACCATCTTGAATTTATGGTGACTGCTGGTGGAGCCAGCGGTAAAATCGAATCCATCCCCGTTCCTATGGAATCTATAGCAGGAACTATCTTTTTAAATGGAAAGGCTATGATATTCAACGATTTGAAGAAAGATTCAAGACATTTTAAAGGGGTAGATAAAGCTGCGAAATTCGTTACGAAGAACATCGTTGGGTCCCCGATATGGGTCGACAATGAAAAAATAGGTGTTATAGAAGTTTTGAACAAAGATGGTGGATTTGATGAAGAAGACGCGAAAGATGTTGAAACATTTTCAAAACTCATAGGTAAGAAATTACTTAGTACTTGGAAGTATGAACAATTTTCCAAAGAACTCAAAACAATTCTTTTAGCAATAGCCGATGCTATAGATAAAAGAGATAATTATACCCATCAACATTCAAAAAACGTAGCTTTGTATTCCGTTGAAATAGCAAGAAAGGTTGGGCTGTCCCAAGAAAAACTTGAAAAACTTGAGTTTTCAGCTATTCTTCATGATGTAGGAAAAATCGGAATACCCGACAGAATACTCAGAAAACCTGGAAAACTTACAGACGAAGAGTTCGCTTATATTAAAAACCATACAGTTTACGGGGCTGAGATACTTTCACACATAAGGTACGTTGATAAAGATATAATAAGTGGTGCTCTTGAGCACCACGAGAAATTAGATGGTTCAGGCTACCCTTATGGAAAGAAAGGAGAAGAGATAGGACTGTTTGGTCGAATAATAGCTGTAGCCGATATTTTTGACGCACTATCAAGTAAAAGAACATACAAAGAAGGTTGGCAAATAAATGACGTAATTAAAATACTTAAAGAAGATTCCCAAAAAGGAAAACTCGATGAAGAATTTGTAAAGGTACTAGAAGAATACCTTATAGAAAATGGTCTATTGGTAGAATCTACCTGAGTCCTAAAGCTACTGGGATGTCTCTTGGAGATAAGGAAGTTACATATTTACCATTATAGACCATAGCAGTTGAACCACCGCCATCAAGCATCATAGCGGAATCGTAGCCTTTTGACTGGAGAAATTCAACAACTTCATCGTAGTTCATTCCGCTTCCATTTACCCCTTCGATTGTAATAAGATGAACGAACCCTGATTTAATTGCAATTATTGTTCTGCTCGTTCTTGTTGTTGGTATTCCACCGCCGTATCTTAATTTTTCTTCATTCGCATCGGGGATAGGTTTTCCATCTTGCAACAAAAGTGGCCCGGCTCCTACAGCGTTTTTGATAACGTAATTTCCATCTGGTTGAACTTCAAATGATACTTTCATGCCAACCTTCAAACTTCCCAAAAAGTTCTTAATCAGCTCTTTGCTAATCATAACAACATATGAATCGTTTGGCACACTTGATACGTATCCGACAGATGTTATCTGGTCTTTCTTGAAAACAAAATAATCTTTCTTTGTGTCGTTAGGAATTCTTAGACCGTATTCATCAGTGTATACGTTTACTTCACTAATGGCTGAAGTGTTCACGCCCTTAACCATAAAGAGAACTCCGTTAATGGTAAGTGTTAAGTCAAAATAAGCTTTTCTAATAAAAACATCTCCGTTTGCTGTTTGCACAAATACTGGTCTTAAGCCATACCTGTGTGAGAGAATCTTTCCGTTTGCAATAATAAGGTCTATTGGCAATCCAGTTGCTGGGTCAAAATAATTAGCGTTAACGCCGTGATAAACTTTGTTACTGTCGAGGATACTTTTTAAAGTTGCTCTCGAACCGATCCCTTCTGAAGGTAGTAAAGGTGTCATGTTAACTACCTTAGGATTTACGACTATGTAATTAACAGTAAATGTTCTTCCCGATAAAGTTTCTGTTTTCTTTATCCATGAGACGCCTTCTGTTTTTGGAATAAGTACAAATACTATCTTTCCTTTATCGACACTGAGAGAATATTCTTGGTATTTTTCTGGAAAAGTAAAGCTTACAGATAGATCGTTCTGGTGTAAATGAAAATCGGATGGTAGTTTTTTCGCATTTTCAGGTTTTACTGAACATCCAAGAAGAGTTAGTATTAATTTGTTGTTGACAATCTCTACTACTACGTTTTCTTTGGGTACAAAATCTGGGATTTGAATTTTTAAAGTATTGTCTTTGAACTCAAGAGATTGGAAAGTTATTGGATTGTCAAAGTAGAAATTACCTGACTTTTTTAAATTTAGAAAGGCACTTAGAAAATCGATACTTACAAATAAAGTATCGTTGACTATTTTATATGAATTTGGATAGTATTTTTCAAAATTCACTAAAAAATCTCCATTTTTTCCAGTTACAAGGTTTCTATCTTTGACAAGATAAACTCTACCGTTTTTTGCAACAAAAAACCCCATCCGTATGAGATCTTCTTCCGAAACGAAATTGTCCTTTAAAGCATAGAGTTGACCAGAGTAATAGATATACTGTGCGTAAACAACTGCATTAAAAAATAACAAAAAAATAGTCAACGCAAAAAATGTGACTTTTTTCAAATTTTTCACCTCTTAATACTTCTTTTTAGAATCTACTTTACTACATCTAAAACATAAGGTAAAAGTTTAGGAGTTTTTTCATCTACAACGTAAGCTTCGTTAAGCAACTTCAATGCTTGTTCTACTTCACTAACTTTACTAACGTAAAGTTTTGCAACGGTTTCTCCCTTTGAAACTTTATCGCCAAGTTTTTTTATCAATTCAATTCCCACGCTGTAATCAATACTATCTTCTTTTTTCTTTCTTCCAGCACCGAGATAATTTGATGCGATACCTACTTTTTCAGCATCTATTGAGTATATATAACCGTCTTTATCTGCTCTGAATTCAACGATTTCACTTGAAATAGGTAAAACTTTTTCTGGAATATTAGCAACCGTTGGATCTCCACCCTGAGCGAAGACAAATTCTCTAAACTTTTCTAAAGCTTTTCCGCTTTCTATAGTATCGAAAACAAGCTTTCTGCAAGTATCAAAATCACCTTTTTCAGCTAACACGCACATCCAAGTACTTATTTCGACCGAAATTTGAAGAAGGTCTTCTACTTTTTCACCCTTTAGAACTCTAATTGCTTCTAACACTTCTAAAGAATTACCAACCATTCGTCCAAGTGGCTGGTCCATATTGGTCAAAACTGCGACCGCTTTTTTGCCATGTGATTTTGCGATTCCGACCATCGCTTCTGAAAGTTCTCTTGCAGAATCAATGTCTTTCATAAAAGCACCACTACCAACCTTTACGTCCAAAACGTAACCATCAGCACCACCAGCGAGTTTTTTGCTCATTATACTTGAAGCGATTAGTGAAACTTCATCAACAGTTGCGGTTGCATCCCTGAGAGCGTAAATCTTCTTATCCGCAGGTACCAAGTTTGCTGTTTGACCAACTATAGCTATGCCAACTTTTCTGACATTTTCATAAAATTCTTCCAACGAAAGTGAAGTTTTAAAACCAGGTATGGATTCGAGTTTATCAATAGTTCCTCCCGTGTGCCCGAGTCCTCTACCGGACATCTTAGCAACTGGAACACCTAAGGAAGCAACAATAGGTCCAACTATTAGAGAAATCTTATCCCCAACCCCTCCGGTTGAATGTTTATCTATTTTGATACCGGGGATTGGGGAAAGATCAACCTTGTCTCCAGAGTTTGCCATTTCTTCAGTTAGAACGGCTCTTTCTTCCGCATCCATATGACGAAAATAGATTGCCATCAAAAAGGCAGCCATTTGGTAATCTGGAATTTCACCTTTTACGTAGCCATCAATCATAAAGTGGAGCTCTTCCTTAGTCAATTTTCCACCGTTACGTTTTTTGAGAATTATATCGTAAGCTCTCATATTTTTTAGCCTCCATCAATATGTTATTCTAATTTCGCACCTTTTTTGAAAATAACTCTAAATTTTGTGCCCTCACCAACTTTGCTTTCAAATTCAATTTTTGCATTATGCTTTTCTGCAATCATCTTGACGATAGAAAGTCCAAGACCAGTACCACCAACTCTTCTTGTTCTTGCTTTATCAACTCTGAAGAACCTTTCAAAAATTCTTTGCTGTGCATCTTCAGGTATTCCCGGACCAGTATCTTCAACTTCTAAGATTACGTTTTCATCGTCTTCTATTACGCGTGCAAACACTTTTTTTTCACCGATTTCTTTTATAGAAGTATATTTTACAGCGTTATCAACTAAGTTTAGTGTTAACTGAACAAGCCTATCGAAATCACCTTCAATTTCACTTTCATTTTGACAATCGAAATACATTTTGACCTTGTAATTCTCTGAGAGCGGTTCGAGAATATTCCTAACTCTTTCTAAGACTTCACACATATCAACGGGACCGAAAGTGAATTTGGCTTCACCAGATTCTAGTTTTTCCAAATCTAATAACTCGTTTATCAATCTTGTCATTCGCGCAGATTCACTTTCGATTATTCCTAAGAACTTTTTGACAATCTCTTGGTTGCTTAAATCATCGTATAACAAGGCTTCGGCGTAGCCATGGATAGATGTTAAAGGAGTTCTAAGTTCGTGAGAAACATTTGAAATAAAATCTCTACGAACTTTGTCTAAAAGTCTTTCTTTAGTCTTATCATGCATCACCAATATGTATCTTTCGTTCTGTTCTTCAAATCTGACTGATATGATTTTTGCACCGTAGTATCGAGTTTCATTAATCAGATTCATTTCCACTTCCGAATGCTGTGGTTCACCTGTTTGCAACGCTTTTTCGAACATTTCAAGAATGTGGTAATTTTCAACGACTTCGTACACTTTTCTTCCTTCAACACCTGGTCGTGTTATTTCACGTGCCGCAATGTTTGCAAAAGTTATTACCCCATCTCCATTTATTATAAAGATGGGGTCCGTTATGTTGTTAAGAATTGTTAAAACATTTTTCTTTTCCCTATCAGCTTCTAAGACCTTAGACTCTAATTCTTTCAGTTTTTTTCTGATTTTTTCGTACGTATAAAGAGGAGGAGAATTAATCTCCTCGTTGAAAAGAGCGTTAATTTTCATAAAGTACTTTTGAAGTTCGCTTTTCCTGTGTCTTTCCCAAAAGAACAAGACACCAAGTGATATAGCAATAATAGTTAAAAGAAGGTTAATTATCATCTCTCAGTTTTTACTCCTCTTTTCCGGGATCTCTAAATTTGTAACCCTTACCTCTTACTGTAACAATGTACCTTGGATTTGAAGGATCTTCTTCTATCTTTGTTCTCAATCTTCTTATATGGACATCTACGGTTCTCGTATCTCCAAAATAATCGTATCCCCAAAGTTTGTCAAGAAGAACATCTCTTGAGAAAACTTTTCCTTCGTTTTCAGCTAAGAATTTTAGAAGGTCGAATTCAAGAGGTGTAAGGTTAACTTTCTTACCTCTCACAAGCACTTCGTATTTGTCGATATCAATTTCAAGATCTGCTGCGACTATTTTCTTTGGTTTTTCTTCTTTCGGAGTTGCACTAACTTGCATTCTTCTGAAGACAGCTCTTATTCTTGCAAAGAGTTCCCTAATACTAAAAGGTTTAACTATATAATCATCTGCACCGAGTTCGAGACCTAAAACTTTGTCGAATTCGTCTCCCTTTGCACTTAGGAAAATTACAGGAGTTAATTTGTACTTTTCGTTGAGTCTTAAGTTTCTAACAAATTCAAAACCATCCATACCTGGAAGCATTATATCGACAATGAATAAATCAACATCTTTGTCTTTCAGCTCTTCCAAAGCTTTTTCCGCATCTTCAACTGGAATAACGTCGTAGCCCTCTTTTTGAAGCGTAAAACCCACCAATTCCAAAATCTCCGGTTGGTCGTCAATAATCATAATAGTCTTTTTTGGCATCCTAAACCCTCCCTACTCTTTGATATTATTCTTTACAATTATAACACAAAGGTTAACGTTTTGTCAAAAAATAAATTCAGTTAATAAAGATAAGATTAAGGTTAACATTTGGAATTAAAGAACAAAATTTAGGATAAAAACAAAAAATCAGGTGGGATTTTTCTGTTTTCCCACCTGAGTAATTGATAATCATTACTATCTACTAAGTATGAGATACGTCGGTATATTCAGAGAACCGATAGCTTTTGGATCTGAAGGATCAGAAGCGTTGTAGAGATACAAACCTTTATCGGTAGCGATGAAAAGGATATCATTTTCTACGGAAGATTGATGGAAGAATACTTCTCCTGAGAAATTTAACCGTGATATAACGGACTTTGCCTCAGTGTCAACGATCGATAATCCATAATTACCTTGTGAAGCGTAGAGTTTATTAGCTTTCCAGAACAGATGACTTATCGTACTGACTTCTTGAAGCGATTTAGAGGATTCGTCATATTGGTTCTCACCGGAACCTGTCATAAACCATATTCCATTTCTTCCGTCTGCAACGAAGATTTCAGTACCATATTTATTAGCTATTGAATGATTATCAGATCCAAGTCTTATATTTTTTACATCAATGATATTACCATTTTCATCTTTTTCAGTTTCATAGTAGGATGTAAAAATGTATCTATAACTTGTAAGACTTGAATTTAGTAAAATAGTACCTGCCTGAGCTAAAGATACTAAGACCCCTATTGTCTCTTTATCGATAGAGAGTTCATTCTGGATGATTTCAACACTTGAAGGAGAGATTGGTGATACAAACTTGGTTCTGAATCCTTGAATTTCAGACGGCAATTCAAAATCATTTGCAGGTAGTTGCGCTGGTATTGCGTACTCTGTTTGGAATTGACCGCTTTGGTCATATTTTTGAACAACCCAATTGCTACCATCTGTCGCAAGAACGTAGAAGTTTGATTGGTAATCGATGCAAACATCGGAAACGTAAGTTATCGTTGATTGTAGAGTTATTGTTGTTGGATTTGAAAACTTTTTTGTTGAGAAATCGAATTCATATAGATCAATTTGATTTTCATTTTTGATAACCGCTATTTTGTATTTACTATCTGTTGTTAGTCTTGCTGACATATTCCGGTATGTATTGTCTGTCTTTACATCAACTTTTTCAATATTTTTCGGATCTCTTGCATCAAACGCAAAAAGTCCACGACCTTCTTTCACCGTGCCAATTCCGAAAACAAATCCGTACATTGTGGTAACTTCTCGTGCTTCGGATATTTTGTTCTCCTCATATTTTTGTTTGTTTTTATATACTATTATCCCTTCAATAGTATCACCAAGTAAATAATATTCGTCATTATCTTTTTTGATAACTTCAACCGACTTCAAATTGTTTCCTAAAAGAGTTCCAACAGTAACTAAGTTCGAACTTTGTCCATCCCAAGTATAAATGTTGTCTTTGGTAATTATCACAACGTTACTACCATCAGGTTCTATTCTGATTGCTTCGATTTTAGATGATGCAAGTTGGGAAGTGTTTGCAACTGTTGCAGCTTGTGTATCATAAATTGCAACTTTATTTGAATCTTTAACGTATACAACACTCAGTTTTCCATCTATCATTCCCACAGTTAGTTTCGAAACTTCGGAGTTTCCATCAATAATATTCACATCACTTATATCTAATTTTGGAAGGGTTTCGAGGTTTACTTCGAGCAATCCTGCTATATCCGCAGCTACGTAAAGTTTGTCACCCAAAATGTCCATTTTGGAAATTAGTCCGCGAGTTATATCTATTTTGTTTGGAGAAGTTGAAAGTTTTGATAAAACTTGAGAAGAACTTTTCAAATCTATCTTTGAAACAATTTTTCCAAAATCTCTGCTATTTACAGCAGGGTCAGCTGGATTTTTGAGATCTACTACTGTAATTCCCACCGTTCCAATACCAACTATTGCATAGTTTTTGTAAAGTCTGATGGTGTGTGCTGTACCTCCAAGTTCAATTTCTTTAATAAGTTTCGGTTTTTCTTTATCGTGTGCGGATATAACATACAGCTTA
>FWWM01001051.1_pt1 | contig 87656 bp, 75 predicted proteins | sample 2228351 | NCBI WGS metagenome assembly FWWM01 (sample SAMEA103939774, study PRJEB20133) | metagenome | reverse complement strand
TGTTGCACACGCGCGCATGGGGAGTGTTTCAAGCCCTCATAGGTACTGTCGAAACGTGTTCCCGTCGCAGAGGGATGTGCCGGCGGCCATAGTTTCAAGCCCTCATAGGTACTGTCGAAACCAACCTGAGGCGCGATGCGACGCGGTGTTTGCGCTTCTACCTTACTCGATTCCGTACCCGCGTGCAAGAGCCACGGGACCTGCCGACCGTGAGCGCCCATGCCACGACGCTGCTCGCCGCGGGAATTCGTCGACCCCCCAGGGTTTCTGCACGACCGGAGGTCGACGCTGCGCGAGCCCCCGCCGACGGCTGCCCGCTCTCCCCTGCACTCGGCAGACCCGCTCGCCTCAGACCCGCAGGGGCGTTTTTGCTCGTCCACAAGCCACGCTGTCGCCGAGCAGCGGTCGCGAGCGGCCGCTCGCTCAGCCATGTACATCCGCCCCGCCACGGGCGGTTTCCGTCGACCTCCCGTTCGGGTGACAGAATCTGGAGGGTCTAGGCGCTGGTCATCCCCTCGACGCGAACACCTTTGTTCCCGCCACATCAGAACTGCGGTCGGTACTCGCCCCACACCTGGCGCAACCGACCACAGATCTGGCCCAGGGTCGCTCCAGCCAAAAGCGCTTCCCGCAGCACCGGCAACATGTTCTCGGTGCTCCGCGCCGCGTCTTCGACCCGATCGAGAGCACGCTGCACGCGCTCGGCGTCCTGGCGCGCCCGATACGCCTGCACCCGCTCGATCTGCCGCGCAACCGCCGCCTCGTCCAGCCGGTGTACCGGTACGTGCACCGGCACTTCGTCCTGATACCGGTTCACCCCCACCACGACCCGCTCGCCGCGCTCGACCGCCTGTTCCCAGCGATAGGCGCTTTCGGCGATCTGCGCCTGGATCCATCCCCTCTCGATCGCCGTCACCGCTCCCCCGAGCGCCTCGATCGCCTCGATGAGCTCCCACGCCCGCTGCTCGATCTCGTCGGTCAAGGCCTCGACGAAGTACGACCCACCGAGCGGGTCAGCGGTGTCCGCGACCCCTGTCTCTTCGGCCAGGATCTGCTGCGTCCGCAGCGCGATCGTCGCCGATTCTTCCGTCGGCAACCCCAAGGCCTCGTCGTAGGCGTTCGTGTGCAGGCTCTGCGTGCCGCCCAGCACCGCCGCCAGCGCTTGGTAGGCGACCCGCACGATGTTGTTGAGCGGTTGCTGCGCGGTGAGCGTACAGCCGCACGTCTGCGTATGGAACCGCAACATCCACGAGCGCGGATTCCGAGCCCCGAAGCGCTCCCGCATGATCGTGGCCCACATCCGGCGCGCCGCGCGGAACTTGGCGATCTCCTCGAAGAAGTTGTTGTGGGCACCGAAGAAGAAACTCAGCCGCGGCGCGAACTCGTCCACCGAAAGCCCGGCCTCGATCGCTGCCTGCACGTAGGCGATGGCGTTAGCGAGCGTGAACGCCACCTCCTGCACGGCCGTCGCGCCAGCTTCGCGGATGTGATACCCGCTGATCGAGATGGTGTTCCAGTTCGGCAGCCGCTCCTTGCAGTAGGCGAAGGTATCGACGACCAGCCGCATCGACGGCCTCGGGGGAAAAATGTAGGTGCCCCGCGCCGCGTACTCCTTGAGGATGTCGTTCTGGATCGTCCCACGCAGCTGCGTCGACGCGACACCCTGCTCTTCCGCCACGATCTCGTACATCAGGAGCAGGACGGCAGCCGGCGCGTTGATGGTCATCGACGTCGTCACTGCGCCCAGGTCGATCCCCTCGAACAGCCGCCGCATGTCGTCCAGGGTCGAAATCGCCACACCCACGCGCCCGACCTCCGGTCTCGCCAACGGATGGTCGGAGTCGTAGCCCAGCTGCGTGGGCAGGTCGAAGGCGACGCTCAAGCCGGTCTGCCCACGCTCGAGCAACAGCCGGAACCGGCGGTTCGTCTCTTCCGCCGAGCCGTAGCCGGCGTACTGCCGGATCGTCCACTTCTTTCCACGGTACATCGTGGCATGGATGCCCCGCGTGAACGGATACTCCCCAGGGTCCGGTTCGGCCGGCCTCCCCGTGTCCCGATACATCGGCGCGATCTCGATACCGGAGTCGGTCACGACGCGGCGGACGTCAGTCGTCATGCTCGGCCTCCTCGCGAGCCCTCGGTCGAGGTGTTCTCGGCATTCTCCACAGGACTGCCGATCGGGCACACGCACGTCCCCGATGCGGCCACTCGTAACGCACCTACTCTACACGATGCATTCGTTTCGGCGCACTTCGCAGGCCTGCCACACCGAACGACCCCACCCGACCGATCGGTCGAGTGGGGTCGCCTCCTGCTCCCCGAGCGATTCGTCAGTGCCCGCCGTCTTCCGGTATCTCCACCAGCTCCGTCAACACACCGTGACAGGACTTGGGATGAATGAAGGCGACGGGAAAGCCGTGCAACCCGATCACCGGCTCGCGGTGGATCAGCTCGAACCCCTGCTGCTCCAGCTGGGCGAGCGCCGTCCGGATGTCGCGCACCGCATAGGCCACGTGGTGGATACCGCCCCGGTTAGCCAAGAACCGCCCCAGATCCGACTCTGGATCCGTCGGCTCGAACAGCTCGACGTGCCCTTCACCGCCGCGGAAGAGCGCGATGCGCGTGTGCGGGAACTCCTTGATACCGTCGAAGGTCAAGCCCAGCTGCTTGTAGGTCTCGATCGCTTCCTCCAAGTTCGCGACGACGATGCCGATATGGTGGATACCGACCACAGGCACCGGTACCATCGAGCGGCACTCCCTTCTCTTACGCGCCTGCACGCGCGGTGGGCCAAATGACGACGAGGACAGTATAGCACTATACCAAAAAGCGCCGGTACGACGGCTCAGCGGCGCCCGGTGCCAGACCGGCGGACCGGTACGTTGGCGACCAGTCGATCGCCGCCGTCTCCCCGCACGATGCTGATCTCGATCCGTTCGGCATCGATATCCAGGTGCCGCGAGAGGATCTGGCACATCTCGGAGCGGATCGCCTCCAGGACATCCGGCGTCAACTTCACGTGGTCGTAGACGAGCACTTCCACCAGCCGCTGCTTGGCGACCTGCGCGCTCCCCCGCGAGGCTCGGCTCGAGCCACGACCGAACAACGCATCCAACCAACCCATCGCTTCGTCCCCCCGTCTCTACGCTCGCCCGCCGAAGCCGAGCGCGCGGAGCATGCGCCGCCACACACCGTCCGGCGTCTCCAGCGGCTGGAACGGCACCTCCTCGCCGAGCAATCGCGCTGCGATATCGCGGAACGCCTGCCCCGCCCGCGACTGCGGATCCAGCGCGACCGGCTCGCCGCGGTTGGTCGCGGTCACGATCGCCTCGTCGGCCGGCACGACCCCGATGAGCGGGATCGCCAGAATCTCCAAAACGTCCTCCACAGAGAGCATGTCACCCCGCCGCACCAGCTCCGGGTCGATCCGGTTCACGATGAGCCGCGGCGGCGGCAATTCCGCCGCCTCGACCAACCCGACGATCCGGTCGGCGTCGCGCACCGCCGAGACTTCCGGGTTGGTCACGACGAGGACTTCGTCGGCTCCAGCGATCGCGTTCCGGAAACCACGCTCGATCCCCGCTGGGGAGTCGATGAGGACGAAGTCGAACTGCTGGCGTAGCTCTCGGCACAGCTCCTGCATCTGTTCTGGCGACACGGCCTCCTTGTCGCGCGTCTGGGCAGCCGGTATCAGGTGCAGGGTGCTCAGGCGCTTGTCCCGAATCAACGCCTGACGCAGGCGACACCGCCCCTCGACCACGTCCACGATGTCGTAGACGATCCGGTTCTCGAGCCCGAGCACGATGTCCAGGTTGCGCAAGCCGATATCGGCGTCTACCAGGACGACCGACCTGCCGCGCGCTGCCAGCGCGGCTCCGACGTTCGCCGTCGTCGTCGTCTTCCCGACACCGCCCTTGCCTGACGTGATGGTGATGACACGCCCGTTGCGATCCTGCTGCTCCTCCACCGCACCCCTCCTGTCGCGCTAGCTCGAGCGCCGTTCGATCCGCCACGGTTCGATCACGATCTGCCCGTCCACGACCCGCGCCAGCGCTGGCGCCTCCAGCACCTGCTCGCCGCGGTCCGGCGACCGGGCGACCACGTGCCCGATCCGGAGCTGCGTCGGCGCCAGCCGGAGCGCCGCGATCACGGCACCGGCATCGCCGCTCCGCCCAGCGTGGACCGTCCCGCGTACCACGCCCCAGACCAGCACGTCACCACCAGCCACGACCAACGCACCGGGGTTGACGTCGCCGATCACGATCAGGTGTCCCGGAGCTTCCACGCTCATGCCCGACCGCAGCGTACGCCGCACGTAGGTCGCAGTCCCATCGACGCCCTCTTCACCGCTCGGCTCGACGAGCCGGAGCCTCCGCGGCGGTTCCGCGGCCTCGGTGCGCAACCCCCACCGCAGCAGACGCTCCCGGTACTCCGGCACGTCCGCACTGACTGCCTGGATACGCACGCCGCGCGAGTCCAAGAGATGCTGCAGCGCGGCGATCTCGTCCAGCAACGGCTCGCGCTCAGCATAATCGAGGACGAGTGCTGCACCGCGAAAGAAGGTGGCTTTGCTCTCCAGGACGTCGCGCACTTGCGCGAGTACCGACGAAAACGGAACGCCACGCGGGAGCACGAGGCGCACCCCGTCTTGGGTACCGCGCACACGGACCGTCGTCTCCAGTCGCTCTCCGTCCACCATCCTCGACCCTCTCCCACGTTCCCCGTGCTCAGGCGACACGCCCGAAGTAGGTGGCCAGGATACGGTCAGCGACCGGCACCGCGAAGGTCGATCCCTCCCCACCGTCGCGGATCAGGACGAGCACGAGTATTTCCGGCTCGTCGTAGGGTGCGAACGCGGCGAACCAGGCATGCGCCTTCTTGTACCGGCCGTTCTCGGCGATCCCGTACTCGGCCGTTCCGGTCTTCCCAGCGATCGCGATGTCGTCGCCCGTCCGCACGAACTTCCCCTTCGCCGTCCCATCGGTCACTGTCCGCCGCATACCACGTCGCACGGTCTCGAGGTGCTCGGGTGCGATCGCCAGCGTCCGTACCGGCTCGGGGTCGAAACGACGCACCACCCGCCCGGCCGCATCGCGGAGCTCCTTGACGATGTGCGGTCGATAATACACCCCCCGATTGGCGATCGCGGCCAGCGCACAGGCCAATTGCAGCGGTGTACAGGCCAGGTGCCCCTGGCCGATGGAGACGTTTATAGTATCTCCGACCGACCAGTACTCGCGCAATGTCTGGAAGAGCCAGCGCGGATTCGGCACTAAGCCTTCCGCCTCCCCGGCCAACTCGATGCCGGTCGGCTGACCGAACCCGAAGACTTCCCTGAGGTACCGCTCGATCCGCTCGATACCCAGGCCCTCGAAATAGTGCTTGCTCGGATCGCCCGGTATGTAGTAGTGCAATGGCTCGGTGCCCCCTTCTGGGATCTGTCCCGGCGCACCGACGTTGTAGAAGTAGACGTTGCACGACTGGGCGATCCCGTCGAGCACGTCCACCTCCCCGTGCCCGGTCGCCAGCCAGCAGACGTAGGTGTTCCCACCGCGCTCGTCCCAGACGGTGGGCACGCGGATCGAGCCACGACAGGTGTAGGTCGTCGCGGGGGTGACGACACCCTCCTGCAAGCCGATGCAGGCCATCACCGGCTTGATGGTCGAGCCCGGCGGGAACTCCCCGCTGATCGCGAAGTTGACGAGCGGGTGGAAGGGATCGTTCAAGAGCGCTTCGTACTCCGCTTGGCTGAGACCGCGCACGAACCGCTGATTGTCGTACGTCGGCAGCGAGACGAGTGCGAGCACCTCGCCCGAGCGCGGATCCAGCACGATGGCGACACCCGAGCCGACTGGCTCCCGCCCCTGCTCGCGCGCCGCACGGTCGGCGACCTGGATGCCTTCCGCAAGGGCGTCGGTCACGGCGCGCTGGAGCGCGGCGTCGATGGTGAGCACCACGGTGAGTCCCGGCACCGGGTCGCGCCGGCGCTCAGTCAGTTCCCCGACCACGACGTTCCGCGCGTCCACCTGCACCCAGCGGCCACCGTGCTGCCCTCGCAGCACGGTCTCCATCGCCTGCTCGACACCCCCGCGCCCCACCCGGTCGTCCGGGCGGTACGGGTTAGCCGGGCTAGCACCGCCAGCGGCCTCGTACTCCTCCTGCGTGATGGGACCGACGTAGCCGAGGATGTGCGAGAAGGCTGGCCCGGCTGGATACTCGCGCACGAGCGCCTCGTCGGACACGTGCACCCCCGGCAAGGCGGTCGGATTGGCCGCCAGAGTCAAGGCCAGTTCGCGCGGCACGTCCCGCGCCAACGTCACCGGCGCAGCGCTGCCCTCAGCCGAGAGCGCGATGTAGTCGAAGCGGTTCATGACGTGGACACCCGGCAAGCGACGCACCGCATCCGCGAGCGCACGCGCCTGCTCCGGATCCAGCTTTTCTCGAACGACGACGTACGGCTGGTCCGGCGGTGCGCCGAAGACGATGCCCGCGACCGTCGCGCCCGGGAGGCCGAGTACCTCGGCCACCTGGTCCAAGACGTCGCGCTCGTGTCCGAGCGGCAACGCCGGCCGGTGCACGACCACGAGGTCGTCCAGACCGAGCGCTCGGATGAGTTGCTCGCGGACCGACGCCCGCTCGTTCTCGTCGTCCGGCAACTCGGCCGGCACCAACCACACGGTCCAGCTGCGCCGGTTGCGCGCCAGCACTTCCCCGTTCCGGTCGACGATGAGGCCGCGCGGGGCTCGCAGCGGCTCGAAGCGCACCATGCTCCCTTGCGCCGCTTGCTGGTAACGGGAGCGCTCCCGCAACTGCATCAACCCCAGCTTGGCGAGCACCGCGCCGAAGCCGAGCACCATCGCGCTCCGCAGGAGAAAGATCCGCCGCGTGAACCGCTCGTCACGCGCCGGCTCCGGCTCGCTCGGCGGCGCGATCGACTTCGGTGCCGGGAGATCGAGCCCCCGCCGACCGGCTCTAACGCGCACGGCCGACCCCCAAGCGTCCGAACACGGCGACGACCGCATAGACGATCGGTACCGTGATGACGTTGAGCACTCCCACGAGGAGCGCCGTGATGGCCGCATCGACCCACACGTCCCATGCCGTGGGCCAGCGAGCCACCACGAGGAGCAGGCGGTACGACAGCGTCACGGCACCGACGAAACCCATCAAGGGCAGGATGGCGCTCCGATACACGCTCTGCCGCGCCGCGGCACCGATGAGGACAGCCGGAAGCAAGACGATGACATGCAGTCCCCACGGATGCGCCGCCAAGAGGTCCAGGGCGAGGCCGCCGAGTGCAGCCCAGAGGAGCCCGAGACGGAAACCGTCGACTGCACTGGCGACGAGGACGATCCCGAGCACGAGATCCGGGAACAACCCGTACGGTGCCAGCCGCGGGAGGACGTGCACTTCGCCGAGCGCAGCACTGACGAGCAAGATCGCGATGACGAGCTGCCGCACCGAGCCTCACCCCAAACCCGCGACGGTCGTCGCGGCAATCCTACCACGCCCCCTCTCAGGAGCCAGGCGGGCGCGCCGTTTCGAGCACCCGCACCTGCGCTTCGGCTCCCGGCATGTCGCTCGCCCGCAGCGCCGCGATCGTGCGCTCCACCGGGTAGGGGACGCGACGGAAGGTGACGCTCCACCGGCCGCTGTCCCACATCAGCAGTGCGTAGGCCGCTCGCTGGTCGCCGTCGAAGGGCAAGCCCACACTCCCCACCGCGACGACGAGGCGCTCGTCGACCTCCCAACGCGCCTGCACGTGGATGTGGCCATAGGCCAGCGCTGCGCCACCCGCTCGCTCGAGGAGTTCCCGCACCTGTTCGACCGACGCCGTCGCCGGCACGACCGGGTGCGCGCTCCACGGCGTGGCGTGCACGACGGTCAATACGGCTCCCGTCGGCGCCGGAACCGTGTAGGCGAGAGGAAGCGAAGCCAGATAGTCCACGGCGTCCGGCGAGAGGCGCGCGGCACACCAGCGGTAACGCTCCAGCAGGAGAAGGTTGTCGAGATGCCGCAGCCGTGGATCGTCGACCTGTGCCGGTCGCGCCCCATCCGTCGCGACCTCCACCAGGAACTCGTCCGTATTGCCACGCACGGCCGGAATGCCGCGGGCGCGTATCGTCTCGATGCACTCGCTCGGCCAGGGCCCGCCGAACGCGAAGTCCCCGGCCATGACGACGAGGTCGGGCGCTTCCCGCTCGAGCTCGGCCAGTACCGCTTCCAGCGCCGGCAGGTTACCATGAGTATCCGAGATCACCGCGACGCGCATCGTTTGCCGTTCCTTTCACGTTTTGCCACCATGTATCGCTACGACCAAGCGTACCCTGCTGCCGCTGGACAGCAGGAGGGATCACCGAGGAGCAGTAGGGGGTATCGTGACGACGACCGACACGCGGACCGAGCCGGCTGAAGGACGGCTACCCGAGGAGGGTCGCCACCGCGTCGTGATCGCGCGCTTGGTCCCCGAAATCGATTGCGGTCGCTTCGCCGTCAAGCGGATCGTCGGCGACGAGATGGTCGTCGAGGCCGATATCTTCGCCGATGGTCACGACGCGCTGGCTGCAGTCCTCCGCTACCGCGGCCCGGGAGACACCGGTTGGCAAGAAGTCCCCTTCACGTTCGTCACGAACGACCGCTGGCGAGCCAGCTTCGTCCTCGACCGGTTGGGTACGTGGGAGTACACAGCCGTCGCCTGGATCGACCGCTTCGGCTCCTGGCAGCGCGATCTGCGCAAGCGGCTCGACGCGGGGCAGGAGGTGACGGTCGATCTCTTGATCGGGGCAGAGCTCATCGAGGAGTACGCCCGTCACGCGTCTTCGGCCGACGCCAGCTGGCTGCGGGAACGGGCAGCTCGGTTGCGCTCGGGCCCCGGGGCAGCTGCGGACGCTCTGGACGCCGAACTCACCGCACGGATGCGGCGGGCCGACCCGCGACTCTTCGCTGTCACCTATCCGCGCGTCCTGCGCATCGTGGTCGATCGGGAGCGGGCGCGCTTCAGCACGTGGTACGAGCTGTTTCCGCGCTCGTGCGCACCGGAACCGGGTCGACACGGCACCTTCCGCGACTGCGAGGCGTGGCTCTCCCACGTCGCCGAGCTGGGCTTCGACGTGCTCTACCTTCCGCCGATCCATCCGATCGGGCGCACGCACCGCAAAGGGAAAAACAACAGTCTGGTCGCCGGGCCCGACGATCCCGGGAGCCCCTGGGCGATCGGCAGCGAGGAGGGCGGTCACGACGCGGTGCACCCGCAGCTGGGGACACTGGAGGACTTCCGCCGCTTCGTCGCCCGCGCCCGCGAGTTCGGTATCGAGGTCGCGATGGACCTGGCCTTTCAGTGCTCACCCGACCACCCGTACGTCCGCGAACACCCCGAATGGTTCCGCAGGCGACCGGACGGGACGATCCAGTTCGCGGAAAATCCGCCGAAAAAGTATCAGGACATCTATCCCTTCGATTTCGAATCGCCGGCCTGGCGCGAGCTGTGGCTGGAGCTCCTGCGTATCGTCCGCTTCTGGATCGCGCAAGGGATACGCATCTTCCGCGTCGATAACCCGCATACCAAGCCGTTCGCCTTCTGGGAGTGGTTGATCGCCGAAGTCAAGCGCGACCACCCGGACGTGATCTTCCTTTCGGAAGCCTTCACCCGCCCGAAGGTGATGTACCACCTGGCGAAGCTCGGCTTCAGCCAGTCGTACACCTACTTCGCCTGGCGCAACACGAAGCACGAGCTGGAGTCGTACTTCATCGAACTGACCCAGACCGAGGTGCGTGAATTTTTCCGGCCCAACCTCTGGCCGAATACGCCCGATATTTTGACCGAATATCTCCAGACCGGTGGGCGGCCGGCCTTTCTCATCCGGCTCATCCTGGCAGCGACGCTGGGCGCGAGCTACGGGATCTACGGGCCACCGTACGAACTCTGCGAGGCGACGCCGCTCGCACCTGGGAGCGAGGAATACCTGAACTCCGAGAAATACGAGATCCGTCACTGGAATCTCGATGCGCCGCACTCGATCGCACCGGTGATCGCGCGCGTCAACCGCATCCGCCGCGAAAATCCAGCGCTCCAACAGGACTGGACGCTCCGCTTCCATCCGGTAGACAACGACCAACTGATCGCTTACTCCAAGACGAGCCGCGACAAGCGTAACCGCATCCTCACCGTGGTCAACCTCGACCCGCATCACCGGCACGCCGGCTGGGTGAGCCTGCAGCTCGACGCGCTCGACTTGCCGCACGACGTCCCCTTCCAAGTGCACGACCTCTTGACCGGCGAGCGCTACATCTGGCACGGGTCCCGCAACTACGTCGAACTCGACCCGCACGTGATGCCGGCGCATATCTTTCTGGTGCGACAGCGTGTTCGGACGGAGCATGACTTCGAGTACTACGAGTGAGGAGCACGATGGCGACGAGGACACTCCAGCGACGACGCACCGTCTCCAGCCCGCAGCTCCCTGACGATCCCCTGTGGTACAAGGACGCGATCATCTACGAGCTGCATGTCCGCGCGTTCTACGACAGCAACGGCGACGGGATCGGAGACTTCCCGGGTCTCGCCCAGAAGCTGGACTACCTGGAAGACCTCGGGGTGACCGCCATCTGGCTTCTTCCCTTTTACCCCTCTCCCCTCCGCGACGACGGCTACGATATCGCCGACTACACCGACGTCCACCCGGCGTACGGGACACTGCGCGACGTCAAGGAGTTCATCCGCGAGGCGCACCGCCGCGGCATCCGCGTCATCACCGAGCTCGTGCTCAACCACACCTCGGACCAGCACCCGTGGTTCCAACGGGCACGGCGCGCTGCACCCGGCAGCGTCTGGCGCAACTTCTACGTCTGGAGCGACACGCCGGAGAAGTACAAGGAAGCTCGCATCATCTTCAAGGACTTCGAGACCTCGAACTGGGCCTGGGACCCCGTCGCCAAGGCCTACTACTGGCACCGCTTCTACTCGCACCAGCCCGACCTCAACTACGACAATCCGGCGGTGCGCCGCGCCATCCTCCGCGTCGTCGACTTCTGGATGCGCCTCGGCGTCGACGGCATGCGGCTGGACGCGGTCCCCTATCTCTACGAGCGCGAGGGGACGAACTGCGAGAACTTGCCGGAGACGCACGCCTTCCTCAAGGAACTCCGGCGCTATGTGGACAGCCGCTACCGGAACCGGATGCTCCTGGCCGAAGCCAATCAGTGGCCGGAAGATGCGGTCGCCTATTTCGGTGACGGCGACGAATGTCACATGGCCTTCCACTTCCCGCTGATGCCGCGCCTCTTCATGGCGATCCGGATGGAGGACCGGTTCCCGATCGTCGATATCCTCTCCCAGACACCACCCATCCCGGAGACGGCACAGTGGGCGCTCTTCCTCCGCAACCACGACGAGCTGACGCTCGAAATGGTGACCGACGAAGAGCGCGACTACATGTACCGGGTCTACGCCCGCGACCCGGTCGCCCGCATCAACCTGGGTATCCGGCGGCGTCTCGCACCGCTGCTCGGCAACAACCGCCGGCGCATCGAGCTGATGAACGGACTCCTCTTCTCGCTTCCCGGGACACCGGTCATCTACTACGGCGATGAGATCGGCATGGGGGACAACATCTACCTCGGCGACCGCAACGGTGTCCGCACCCCGATGCAGTGGAGCGCCGACCGTAATGCGGGGTTCTCCACCGCCCCACGGCAGAAGCTGTACCTGCCGGTCATCGTCGATGCCGAATACCACTACGAGGCGGTCAACGTCGAAGCCCAACAGGCAAATCCGCACTCGCTCCTCTGGTGGATGAAGCGGCTCATCGCGCTGCGCAAGCAGTTCAAGGCGTTCGGCCGCGGGAGCTTCGAGCTGATCCCGGTGGAGAACCGGAAAGTCTTGGCCTACGTGCGGCGCTACGAGCAGGAGATCATCCTCGTCGTCGCCAACCTCTCGCGCTTCGTCCAGTGGGCGGAGCTCGACCTCTCCGCCTATCGCGGCCTCGTCCCCGTCGAGCTGTTCGGGCGCATCGAGTTCCCAGCCATCGGTGAGGAACCCTATCGGATCACGCTCGGCCCGCACAGCTTCTACTGGTTCAGCTTGGAACGACCACGGGCCGGCGAGGAACCGCTGGTCGTGACGGTCAGCGAGCTTCCCCTCGTCCCGATGCGCGAGCAGGAGGGGATGCTCAAGCTCGGAACCGCGCAGCGCGCTCTGGAGAACGCTCTCCCGCGCTACCTGCGGCCGCGGCGCTGGTTCGCCGGCAAGGCGCGGCGCATCAAGCAAGTCCGACTCACCGAGCAGGTGCCGATGGCACTGGACGGCGGAAGCACGCTCCTCACGCTCGTGCAGGTCGAGTACACCGAAGGTGATCCGGAGCTCTACACGCTGCCCCTCAGCGTCGTCACTGGGCAACTCGCCCAAGAGACCGTCGAACGGGCACCGCATGCGGTGATCGCACGGGCGATGACGCACGACGAGGAGGCACTGCTCGTCGACGCCTTGGCCGTTCCGGCGGTCGCCCGCGGGCTGGTCGAAGCCATCGGTCGTCGCCGCCGCTTCCGCGGGCAGCGCGGCACCGTCATCGCGCAGCCGACCGCAGCCTACCGCCGTCTCGTCGGACCGAGCGCCTCGCTTCCAGAACCGGTGCTCAGTCGTGCCGAGCAGAGCAACACGTCCGTGGTCTTCCCGGACCGCGTCCTCCTCAAGCTCTATCGTCGCGCGGAACCTGGACCGAATCCGGAACTGGAAATGGAGCGTGTCCTCAGCGAGCGGCTCGGCTTCCCGCACGTCCCGCCGCTTGCCGGGAGTCTGGAATACCAGCCCGTGCAGGGAGAGGCGATGACGTTGGGCGTGCTGCTCGGGTATGTCCCGAACGAGGGTGACGCCTGGCGCTACACGCTCGACGAACTGGCCGGTTTCCTGGAACGGGCGCTGGCACAGAGCGAGGAGCCGCCACCGCTGGCGCTCGACGCTGCGGCGATGCTCGCTCGCGCTCAGCAACCGCCCCCCGAAAAGGCCTACGAACTCGTCGATACGTACATCGAGGCGGCCTACCTGCTCGGACAACGCACCGCGCAGCTGCATCGTGCCCTGGCCAGCATCACGGACGACCCAGCGTTCGCTCCCGAACCGTTCTCGATGCTCTACCAGCGCTCCCTGTACCAAGGCATGCGGAGCCACCTGCTCCAGACCCTCGCCCAGCTCCGCAACCAACTCGCGCACCTACCCGAGCCAGTCCGCGCCGAGGCCGAGTCCGTCCTGGAGCGGGAACGCGAGATCGTGCAGGTCTACCAACGCCTCCTGCACGGCTTGCTGCCGGCACAGCGCCTCCGCTGCCACGGCGATTACCATCTCGGTCAGGTGCTGTACACCGGGCGCGACTTCGTGATCATCGACTTCGAGGGCGAGCCAGCTCGACCGCTCAGCGAGCGGCGGTTGAAGCGCTCGCCGCTCCTGGACGTTGCCGGCATGCTCCGCTCTTTCCATTACGCCGCTTCTGCCACGCTCTTCGAGCAACGCGAACGCGGTCTGCTGCACGACGTCGCGCGCGCAGAAGGGTGGCTCCGCTTCTGGTACGCCTGGGTCGCAGCCGTCTTCCTCCAGGGATACCTCGCCGAACTCGAAGGGACAGCATTGCTCCCGCGCGACCCCGCCCAACTGGCAACGTTGCTCGACGCGTATCTTCTGGACAAGGCGGTGTACGAGATCCGTTACGAGCTCGGGCACCGGCCGGACTGGCTGGCGATTCCGCTGCGCGGTGTCCTCGAACTCCTGCGAGCGCGCGAGGGCGCACCATGAAGGCCACGGCGATCCTCCGCGCGCTCGCCCGCGAAGCGGGGATCCAGCTCGCCTATCGGGACATCTCCGGCCAGCGACACGTGGCGCAACCGGAGCAGTTGATCGCTGTGCTCCAGGCGCTCGGCTTGCCGATCGCGCACCCGGGGGAGGCGCCAGCACTCCTGCGCGCGCTCCGGTGGCGACGTCTCCAGCGCCGCTGCGAGCCGGTTCAGGTCGTGCGGTACGGGCAGCGACGCTCGCATCTCCGACTGCTCGTCGCCACACCGCCGCACGGGGCATGGACGGTCCAGATCCGACGTGAAGACGGACAGGTCGAGACCTACGCAGTACCGGCGGACATCCTCCGCGTGACGATGCGACCCGCCCCCGACTCGGTCGATGAGGAGATCGCAGCCGTCACGGTCAGGCTACCGTTACCCAGTGAACTCCCGGTCGGCTACCACGAGGTCACCGTACGGGGACCAGACGGCGTGGAGAGCCGGACACTCCTGATGGTCCGCCCCCCGGCTGTCCTCTTGCCAGCGACGATCGGTCTGGAGCGGAGTTGGGGCGTCTTTCTCCCGCTCTACGCCGCGTGGCGCGAGCGTCCGGACGACGGTGCGACGTACAGCCGCCTCGCCGAGCTGGCCAGCTGGATCCACCGGCGCGGCGGTGCACTCGTCGGGACTCTCCCGCTGCTTCCCGTCTTCCTCAGCGACGACCCGTTCGATCCCAGCCCGTATGCACCGGTGAGCCGCTTGTTCTGGAACGAGTTCTACAGCGACGTCACGGCGCTCCCCGAGGGAAGTGACCTCGACACGCCACTCGTGACGGTCGCAAGCGAGACCGGCGCGCTGCTGGTGGACTATGCAACGACCTGGCGCTCGCGACGCGCCGCCCTAGCGACCGTCAGCGAGCGGCTCCGCGCTGATCCCGGCCGCTGGGCCGCGCTCACGCAGTGGGCTGACCAGCAACCCGAAGTGCACCGCTACGCGCGTTTCCGCGCCGCGGTGGATCGGTACGGACCACCCAGTCGGTGGCCAGCGGCGCTCCACCAGGACCGCACGCTCGACACGAGCGACCTGGAGACCGACGCTCGCCTGTACCTCGTCGGGCAATGGCTAGCGTCGCAGCAGGTCGCGGCCACACGCGCCGTCCTGTATGCCGACTTGCCGCTCGGTGTCCATCCCGAAGGCTTCGACGTCTGGCGCTGGCCGCACCTCTTCGTCACCGGCGTCAGCGCCGGTGCACCGCCCGATCCATTTTTCGCCGGAGGACAGGTCTGGGGGTTCCCACCGCTGCATCCCGAGCGGATCCGCGAGGACGGCTATCGCTACGTGCGAGCAGTCCTGGCCCATCACCTCCGGGCTGCGCGCCTGCTGCGGATCGACCATGTCATGGGTTTCCATCGCCTGTACTGGGTCCCGGCCGGAGCCAGCGGGCGAGACGGCCTGTACGTCCGCTACCGACCGGACGAGTTCTACGCCGTCCTGGCTATCGAAAGTCACCGCGCCGGCTGCGCAGTCGCCGGCGAGGATCTGGGCACCGTGCCGGCAGCAGTCCGGCGAGCGATGGCGACGAACGGGTTGCTGCGCCTGTGGGTTCTCCCCTTCGAGCGTCGGAACGGTGGCTTCAGCGATCCGCCCGCGCTGGCAGTCGCGAACATGGACACGCACGACTTGCCGCCGTTCGCCGCCCTCTGGGACGAGTGGAGCCCAGCCGTCCGCGAGGCAGTCGCCGCGTGGTTACACGAACGCGGTTTACTCGAGCCCGCCGAGGACGCAGACCCGCTCCCGGCCGTGACTGCGGCGCTGCTCCGCCTGCTCGGTTCCAGCCCCGCTGCCGTGGTCGTCGTCAACGTGGAAGACCTCTGGTTCGAGCGCGAACCGCAGAACCAGCCCGGTACTGGCCTGGAGCGCCCGAACTGGCGACGACTAGCGCGCCGCGGGCTCGCCGCCATCACCACCGACCTAGAGATCGCGGCGTTCCTGACCCAGCTCGACCGAGCGCGGAAAGGAGGCGAACCGTGAGCGCATGGCGTGTCGGTCCGATGCGGCACGACCGCTCGCTCCTCACCGAGCACGACGTCTACCTGTTCAACGAGGGTTCGTGGCTCCGTGCTTACGAGAAGATGGGCTCGCACCCCTGTGTCCTGGACGGGGAAGAAGGAGTCCACTTCGCCGTCTGGGCGCCGAACGCCGAGCGCGTCTCCGTCGTGGGCGACTTCAACGACTGGACACCCGGGAAGCACCCGCTGGCCCCGCGCGGTTCGTCCGGCATCTGGGAAGGCTTCATCCCTGGGCTCGGCCCCGGCGCCCGCTACAAGTACCACATCGTCTCCCGCTTCGGTGGATACCAGGTCTTCAAGGCGGATCCCTACGCTGTGCGCCACGAGTGCCCCCCGGCGACCGCATCCATCGTGTGGGACCTGGCCTACAGGTGGGGAGACAGCGCGTGGATGGAGCAACGGGCACGAGCCAATGCGCTCGACGCGCCGATGCTGATCTACGAGGTGCACCTCGGCTCCTGGATGCGGGTCCCCGAGGAGGGCGACCGCTGGCTCACCTATCGGGAAATCGCGCCGCGTCTTGCCGAGCACGTCCGCCGTATGGGATTCACGCACGTCGAGTTCCTGCCGGTCATGGAACACCCCTTCTATGGATCCTGGGGCTACCAAGTCACCGGGTACTTCGCCCCGACTGCCCGCTACGGGGACCCGCAAGACTTCATGTTCCTCGTCGACACGCTCCACCAGCACGGGATCGGCGTGATCCTCGACTGGGTGCCCTCCCATTTCCCGCGGGACGAACACGGGCTCGCCTTCTTCGACGGCACGCACCTCTACGAGCATGCCGATCCGCGCAAAGGGTTCCATCCCGATTGGCACACCGCCATCTTCAACTACGGGCGGAACGAGGTGCGGACCTTTCTTCTTTCCAGCGCCATGTTCTGGCTCGATCGCTACCATGCAGACGGCCTCCGGGTCGACGCCGTCGCCTCCATGCTCTACCTGGACTATTCCCGCGGCCCTGGCGAGTGGATCCCCAACGAGTACGGCGGTCGCGAGAACCTCGAAGCCATCGCCTTCTTGCGCCGCCTCAACGAGGAGATCTACCGCCACTATCCCGATGTCCAGACTATCGCCGAGGAATCGACAGCCTGGCCGATGGTCTCCCGACCGACCTACGTCGGCGGGCTCGGCTTCGGGCTCAAATGGGACATGGGCTGGATGCACGACACGCTCCGCTACTTCAGCCGCGACCCGATCTACCGCAAGTACCACCACAACGAGCTCACCTTCCGGCTCTTGTACGCGTTCAACGAGAACTTCGTCCTTCCGCTCTCGCACGACGAGGTCGTCCACGGCAAGGGCTCGCTGCTCGCCAAGATGCCGGGCGACGACTGGCAGAAGTTCGCCAACCTCCGCTTGCTCTACGGGTATCAGTACACCCAACCGGGGAAGAAACTGCTCTTCATGGGTGCGGAGATCGCGCAGTGGCGCGAGTGGAACCACGAGACCAGTTTGGATTGGCACCTGCTGCAGTACCCGCCGCACGACGGTATTCGACGCTGGCTCCAAGACCTGAACCACTTGGCCCGCCGCGAACCGGCGCTCTACGAACTCGACTGCTCGCCGGACGGATTCGAGTGGATCGACTGCAACGACGCCGAGAACAGCGTCCTCGCCTACCTGCGCAAGAGCCGTCACTCCGGTGAAGAGCTGCTGGTCGTCTGCAACTTCACGCCGGTTCCGCGGCAAAACTATCGTGTAGGGGTACCCGCTCCGGGATTCTGGCGCGAGCTCCTCAACAGCGATGCACGCGAGTACGGCGGCAGCGGCTGGGGGAATCTCGGTGGCGTCGAGGCGGTGCCGGTACCCTGGCACGGGCGCGCCTGGTCGGTCACCTTGACGCTTCCTCCACTTGCGGTCGTGATCTTCAAACGAGTCACTGACGGGAGAACAGCGTGAGGTACGTCTGTATCCACGGGCATTTCTATCAACCGCCCCGGGAAAACCCGTGGCTGGACATCGTCGAAATCGAAGACTCCGCCTACCCCTACCACGACTGGAACGAGCGCATCACCGCAGAATGCTACGGACCGAACGCCTGGTCGCGGATCCTCGACGAGCGCGGGCGGATCGTCCGCATCGTCAACAACTACGCGTGGATCAGCTTCGACTTCGGCCCCACGCTGCTCCGCTGGCTGGAGCGAGAAGCACCGGAGGTCTATCAGGCGATCCTGGCTGCTGATCGGGAAGGCTGTGCGCGGTTCGAGGGTCACGGCCCAGCCATCGCCCATCCGTACCACCACGTGATCCTTCCACTGGCGAACGAGCGCGATCGCCGTACCGAGCTCCTCTGGGGTATCCGCGATTTTGCGGCTCGTTTCGGTCGCCATCCGGAGGGCATCTGGCTCCCGGAGACCGCCGTCGACTCGGCGACCCTGGAGCTCGTCGCCGAGTTCGGGATCTCCTTCACCATTCTTTCCCCCTATCAAGCGGCAGCCGTCCGCGCCCCTCGTTTCACGCAGTGGGAAGACGTTTCGGGTGGTCGGGTCGACCCGACCCGCCCCTATCGCGTCACGTTGCCTTCCGGTCGCAGCATCACGGTCTTCTTCTACGACGGTCCCATCGCGCGCGACGTCGCCTTCGGCGGCCTCTTGCAGGACGGACGGCAGCTCGCTGCCCGGCTGCTGGCTGCGGCGAGCGATACGACCGACCGCTTAGCCCACATCGCGACCGACGGCGAGACGTATGGTCATCATCACCGCTTCGGCGACATGGCCTTAGCTGCCGCGATCGCGGTGCTGCATGCGACACCGGATGCCCGCGTCACGACCTACGGGGCCTATCTGGCCACCCACCCGGCGACGTGGGAGGCACGGATCATCGAGCAGACGGCATGGAGTTGCGCCCATGGTCTGGAGCGGTGGCGCAGCCACTGCGGCTGCAACACCGGTGCGCACCCTGGTTGGACACAAGAATGGCGCGGGCCCTTGCGGGAAGCCCTCGATTGGCTCCGCGACGCTGTCGCCGAGCTCTACGAGGAACAGCTCTCAGCGCTGCTCAGCGACCCCTGGGCGGCACGCGACGACTACATCGAAGTGATCCTGGACCGCTCCCCGGAAAACGTGCGGCGTTTCCTCGAGCGCTGGCAGACGCGACCCCTCTCGCCTGACGAGACGGTGCGCGTGCTCGAGGCACTGGAAATGCAGCGCGCGGCGCTGCGCATGTACAGCAGCGACGCGTGGTTCTTCGATGAACTCTCCGGCCTGGAAACAGTCCAGTCGCTCCGCTCGGCAGCCCGTGTCATCCAGATCGCTGAGGACCTCTTCCAGACGCCCCTGGAAACAGCCTTCGTCGAGCGGCTCGCTCGCGCTCCCAGCAACCTGCCGCGCTACCGCGACGGACGCGGTGTGTGGGAAGCCTTCGTCCGGCCAGCTCGTGTCGACCTGGCCCAGGTAGCCGCGCACTACAGTCTGAGCGCGCTCTTCGAGGACTACCCGGAGCGAACGAGTATCGGCTGCTACGATGTGGAGCGGCTCGAGGGCAGTGCGCAGCGCGCGGGGCGCGCTCAGCTGTTCGTTGCCCGCGTCCGCGTCACCTCCACGCTGACCGGACGCAGCGGCGCCTTCGTGACGGCAGCCTTGCACCTCGGCGACCACAATCTGGTCGGCGGTGTGGAACCGGACGGAGCGCCGGAGCGTTACCGCGAGATCCGCGATATCGTGAGCGACCCGTTCGCGCGCGCCGATCTGGCCGAAACCCTGCGAGCCTTCGACCGGGCCTTCACGCGTACCGAGTACTCGCTGCGCTCCCTGTTCAAAGACGAACAGCGCAAGCTGCTCGACATCATCCTGAATACGACGCTCAGCCAAGCCGAGGAACTGTACCGTCACCTCTACGAGGACAGTCAGCCACTGATGCGCTTTTTGCTGGACCTGGGTGTCCCGATTCCCCGAGCGTTTCTCGCCGCCGCTGAGGTGACGGTCAACGCCGAACTCCGCTACGAACTCAGTGAGCGACGTCCCTCACTCGAGACGCTCGCTGTCTTGTTCGACGAAGCCGAACGCTGGGCGCTCGAGCTCGACCACGCCGGACTCGCCTACGCCTTACAGGAGACGCTCGAGATGCTCGCGCTCGAATGGGAAGCACATCCCGAGCGCGGCGACGTCATGGAGACGCTCACCGCTCTCGCACGCTTCGCTGGGCACCTCCATGAGCCGGTCAATACATGGCGCGTTCAGAACGTCGCCTACGAGCTGTGCCTGCGCGAACTGCCCGCGCAGCGGTCACGTGCTGAGCAGGGCGACCCGGCAGCACGCGACTGGATCGCTCGCTTGCGCGCCCTGTGCGACGCCTACTGGATCGCGCTCGATGCCGTCGAGCAGCAGCTCAGCTCTGCCTGAGGAGGAACCGCCAGAGGCGAGCACGTCGCTCCGCCTGCGCGCGCTCGACCGCCTCCGCGTGCGCGGCGCGTGCCCGCTCGTCGTCGAGCGGGGCGAGAGAGCCGTTCCATCCATGGAGGCGGAGTGCGCAGCCGATGAGGAAATCGGCCAACCGAGGATTGTTCGGCAGTACCGGACCGTGCAAGTAGGTACCGATCGCGTTACGGTACCGGCAACCTTCTGTCCCGTCCTCACCGTTGTTCCCATGCCCGATCCGCACCCGACCCAGTGGCTGCGCACTCGCCCCGAGGAACGTCCGCCCGCTATGGTTTTCGAAACCGACCAGCTCGCCTAAGTCAGGTGTATCGACGACGACGTTGCCGATCATGCGGCGACGTCCTGCGACCGTCCAGGCATCGAAGATGCCGAGTCCGGGGAGCTCTGGCCCTTCATGCGGGCGGTAGAAGCGACCGAGGAGCTGGTACCCACCGCAGACCGCCAGGAGCGGGACTCCTCTTTCCACCTCGGCGCGTAAGACGTCCCCCTTCTTCCCCTGGAGATCGTGCGCAGCCGCGATCTGTTCCCGATCTTGCCCACCGCCCCAGAAGAAGAGATCGTATCGCCCTGGTTCGAGCGGATCGCCGAGGTCGATCTCGCGTACCTGCACCGCGATACCGCGCCGCCGGCACCGCTCGACGAGGGCGAGCACATTACCGCGGTCGCCATAGATGTTCATCGTGCGCGCATAGAGCCAACCGATCCGGAGCTCCATCGTCCCGCCTTCGCTCTCCTGACCAGCGGCGCTACTGTTCCCAGAACGCTGGCAGCAACCCGCGCTCGGCCAACGCTCGACGCAGCGTGAGCATCGCGGTGTAGGTGGCCAGCACCCATCCGCAGCCACCCTCGGGGAGTCGAGCGACCCACTCGTCGAGCGCCTCCACGACTCCCTTGTACCGCGCAGCCGGCTCGATGCCCGCGTACTCCAGCCGCAGGGCCATTTCTGCGCTCCGGATGCCGCCAGTGCTGACGGGTACAGCGAGTTCCCGCAACGGCTCGAGGTCGACGTCCCAGAGCCAGGACACGTCGCGGCCGTCTGCATCGAGGTCGTTGATCACGATCAGTACCGCACAGCGCTGCTCGGACAGAGCGAGGAGCCGCACGGCCTCGTTGAAACCGGTCGGGTTCTTGACGAGCACGAGCGTCACCTCCCGGCCAGCCAGTACCACCCGCTCCTGGCGGCCGAAGGCTGCCTCGACGCTCGTCAACGCCCGCACGACCCGTTCCACCTCGAGACCCAGCGCCGTTCCCGCCGTCGCTGCCGCCAGCAGATTGTAGGCATTGTAGAGTCCAGCCAGTCGACTATGGACAGGGAGAACAGCGTCGCCGAACCGCATCGCGAACGAGAGCGGCGCGAACGAACGGAACGAGCCTCCAGTCACCGTCACGGGCGGCCGACCGAAGCCACAGTTCCGGCAGCGATAGGTACCGAGGTGTCCGACGTAGACTCGCTCGTAGCTGAGCTCTCCATCGCACTGCGGGCACAGCCGCCAGTCCACGGCATGGGGGAGTACCGGGAGCGCGACAGCCGGATCGTCCAAGCCGAACGTCCAGCGGCGTGCCGCGAACGGTTCAGTCAATGCGGCCAAGATCGGGTCATCGCCATTCGCCACCACGAGCGAGTCTGCGGGGAGCGCCGCGAGCGCGTCCCGCCACACTCGCGTCACCGTCTGCAGTTCTCCGTAGCGGTCGAGCTGGTCGCGGAAGAGGTTGAGGAGGACGAGCAGGCGCGGCTGAAGCTCCCGTACCGCCGTCGGCAGCGCGAACTCGTCCACCTCGAGGACGCCGATCTCTCCGGCCAGCTGGCCACGGAGACTCGCACGTTCGATGAAGGCTGAGGCGATACCACGCGGGAGATTGCTCCCGGAACGGTTGTGGACGACCGCGAGTCCGCAGCTCTCCAGCATGTGGGCGAGCGCACGTGCTGTCGTCGTCTTGCCGTTCGTCCCCGCCACGACGACGGTACCATGTGGAAGGCGCCCAGCGAGCTCCCTGAGGAGCGAGGGATGCACCGCCAGCGCGACGAGCCCCGGCAAGGCCGTGCCGCCACCCAGCCCGAGTCGGCGACTACCCTGTGCGACGAGTCGCCCTGCCAGTATCGCAACCTCGGTCCGCAGCCCCATCGTTCGCGCTCAGGGCCCTTCCGTCCCGATGAGGACGCTCACCGTCGCCAACGAATGGACGTCGACGAGTGGTTGCACCACGAGGCGCAGTTCGTCCTCCACGGGTGAGCGCGTGCCGCCGACGACGATACCGATCACCAACCCGGCCGGAATACCGACCGTGCGACCCGAGGTCACGACCAGCTCGCCCTCGCGGAAGGACGTGTCGGGCGGGAGATGGCGAAACTCGAGCATCCCTCGGCCTCGCCAGCCTCGGCCGTAGACGACCCCTTCGCTCCCCGAATCGAGCAGCCGCGCCCCGAGTTGGATCGACGGATCGGTCAAGAGCGTGACCTGCGCTCGGTCGCGTTCGACCCGCGTGACGACACCGACCATGACGTTCGGGTTGAGCACCGCCATCCCGACGCGGACACCGGCCTCGCTGCCGCGGTCGATGACCAGGACACGCTGAGGCCGCTCCGGGTCGTAGCCGATCACGTGCGCAGCGACCAGCTGGAGCCCGGGGTGTTCTTGTTGGAAGCGAAGCTGCGCTCGGAGTTGCTCGAGTTCCCGTTCCGCGAGCCTGGCCCGCGCGAGTTCGGCGAGCAACGCATCTCGCTCCGCCCGCAGGCGCTCCACCTCACGCTGGAGTTCGTCTCGGCTGCTCAGTGTCGGGGGGGTCAGCCCACCGACTGCGGAGCTGAGCGCGCGCTGGATCGGGACGACCAGGCCGGCGAGCGGTTCGCGCACCGGCGACAGCCACTGCAACCGATCGAGCAGCAGAGCCGTCGAGCTCACGACGACGAGGACGAGGGCGAGCAGTGTTGTCCGCCGAGCGGTCAAGGGCATAGTTCACCTGATTCGCGTCAGGTGGCCGACGCCGAGGTAGCCGTCGTGCGCCGCTGTTGCGTCCCCTGCAGGGCCCGCTGGTAGAGGTGGAGCGCTTCGGCCACCCGCCCAGTACCACGCGCGACGCAGGTCAGCGGATCGTCAGCCAGATAGACCGGTATGCGCAGTTCCGCCTGCAGCCGCTTGTCTAAGCCCATGAGCAGAGCACCGCCGCCAGCGAGCACGATGCCGCGCTCCATGATGTCGGCGAGGAGTTCCGGTGGCGTCTCCTCGACGCAGGAACGGACGGCCTCGATGATCTGATTCACCGGGCCAGCGATCGCTTCGCGGATCTCGACCGAGCTCACTTCGACTGCCTTGGGAAGGCCGGTCAGCACGTCCCGCCCGCGGAGCACGACGCGGCGTTCCTCCTCGAGCGGAAATGCAGACCCAGCCGCGATCTTCGCGTTCTCGGCCGTCCGCTCGCCGATGATCAAGTTGTGGTCGCGGCGCGCCCACTGGACGATCGCCTCGTCGATCTCGTCACCGGCGACGCGAATCGAGCGGTTCACGACGATCCCGCCGAGGGAGATGACCGCGACCTCGGTCGTCCCACCCCCGATATCGACGATCATACTACCGACCGGTTCGTTGATCGGCAACCCGGCACCGATCGCTGCTGCCATCGGCTCCTCGATCGTGTACGCCTCGCGGGCACCGGCGCTCAAGGCCGCGTCCTTGGCAGCCCGCTTTTCGACCTCGGTCACGCCGGAAGGGATACCGATGACGACACGCGGATGCGGCGTGAGCAACTGCTGGGCATGCACCTTGCGGATGAAGTAGTGCAGCATGACCTCGACGGTGTCGAAGTCTGCGATGACCCCGTCCTTCAGTGGGCGGACAGCGACGATCGACTCCGGTGTCTTGCCCACCATCGCTTTCGCCTCGACACCGACGGCCAGAACGCGCCGCGTTTTCTTGTCGACGGCGACGACCGAAGGCTCCGAGATCACAATCCCTTTGCCGCGCACGTAGACGAGGGTGTTCGCCGTCCCCAGGTCGATCCCCAAGTCCCGGCTGAACAACCCGAAGAGTGCGCTCAATGGCCGAATCATCGTCGTGCCCTTCCTCCCACCGGCTGCAGCGTCACCGCAGGTAGAGCGCCGGATCCTGGTAGACGCCGTTGTACATGATGATGAAGTGGACGTGCGGACCGGTCGAGTACCCGGTGCTACCCATCGGGCCGATGTACTCCCCTTGGTTCACCCACTGACCGACGCGCACCGGCGGCGGCTCAGCCATGTGTCCATACCAGGTCACGAAGCCGTTCCCGTGATCGATCGCGACCGCATATCCCAGACCGTAGTTGTTCCACCCGCTGAAGATGACCGTCCCACTATCGGCGGCGACGATCGGTGTGTACATGCGGTTGGCGATGTCCCAACCGTTATGCCGCGCGTGGAAGTACTGCGTGATCACCCCGGTCGTCGGCCAGATGAACGACCCGCGCGGTGCTTGCCGTTGTTGTGTGCCGCTCGAGCCGCCAGGCGCGCTCTGCGCCGGTGGCGCGCTGGGGGGCGGCGGTGGCGGTGGTGGCGGCGGAGGCGGCGGCTCGCCGCCGGGAATCATGACCAGCTGGCCGACCCGGAGGACACCGTTGGGGCCGATCCCGTTCATCGGGTAGTTGCGGATCACGTCGGGCTCGACGCCCCAGTACTCCGCTAACGATTCGATCGTATCCCCTTCCTTCACCTTCACCATCACGCCGTCGGTCGGCAGGATGGCGAGTTGCTGGCCGGGGTAGATCAACTCGGGGTCAGGAAGCGAGTTGGCCCACGTGATCGTCTGGACGCGCAGGCCGAAGCGCTCGGCGATCTTCCAGAGCGTATCCCCTGGCTGCACCGTGTACATGATGACGCGGTCCCGCTGCGGCATCGTGCCGCCGGGCACCATGATCAGCCGGTTCGGCACCAGATCCGTGTCGCGCTGGACCCCGTTGGGCTCATAGTTCGTGATCGCCTCCGGCGTCACCCCGTACCGCGCGGCGATCGACTCCAGCGTATCGCCCTCGCGCACCACGTGCAGCATGCCATCGACCGGAGGGACGCGCAGCTGGAGTCCAGCCGGCAAGGGCGCGCCAGGGTCGACCAAGTTGTTCGCCCACAGGAGCGTCTGCACGCTCCGCCCGGTCGCGCGCGCGACGTCGTAGATCGTCTCCCCTTCGCTCGTGACATAGGTATCCAGGACGAGGACGTCCGGCTTGACCGCTAACCCACCCGTCGCCAGATAGCCGACTCGCGGGTCGACGGCCGCCAGGTTGACGCTCGAGGCAACCGAGAACGAGGCACTGCGCCCGACATCCCAAATCATCGCGATCTGGTCGGTACCAGCCGCGAGCGGCACGGTCAGCGGCCGGCGCCAGAACCCTCCGCCGATCGCCACCGCGACGACACAGACGATGACCGCGCCGTGGAGCGACCAGCGACCGAGACGCCAGGCCACCCGGCGCCCAGCCGGTCGAGGCGCGCGACGGTCGACGGGTGGCGGCGCGAGACGCCCCAGGGCCGAGACGCGCCCTGCTTGGCCGTTGGACTGTACAGGGGCTTCGTACGACTTCACGACGGGGCCGCGGGACTCGGCGACCCACACCGCATCGTCAGCGGGTCGCTCGTCGTGGACACGACCATTGCAAGCCGAGTCGGGACGAGCCTCGACCGCTGCGGAATCTGCCGCGAGCGCCTCGGGACACCATCCGAAGCGGACCGTTCCCTCGGGAGGAGCTGAATCCTGCGCTTCGGGTGGCCGTTCGAGCGACATCGTCTGCTTCCGGCTTCCCTTCCCTCGGCCGCGTGCCGAATCCTCGCGTCGCGATCGCGAACTCGACAATTCCCCAATCCTCTCGGGCAGGATAGCATGCACGGCTCTTCCCGTCAAATCCGGAGCGTCGTGGTGAGACGCTCCGGGCCTCGCCACTCGGTCCTGTTTCTGTCCCCGACCGACGTCGGTCTGTCGGCTAGCGAGGCACTCGAGACGGGACGAGATCTATCGTTCACGCGGCAAGATGCGCTAAGATGAGGGAAACGAGCCGGTGGAGACATTCCGCGGTGGAAGCGAGAGCGACGAACCGGCCCCCGACACAACGGACGCTGTACCTCACCGAGACGGTACACGCCATCGTCAATCCGGCCGCTGGTAGTGGACGCGCGGCACGCACGTGGCCGCGCATCCGCCAGCGACTGGAACGACTCGGCTTGCAGATCCACGAGGCGCGCACCACCGAACCCGGTGCAGCCAAATACCTCGCTCGGTCGCTCGTCGAGAGCGGCGCTAAGGAACTTCTCGTCGTCGGCGGCGACGGGACGCTCAACGAGGTCGTCAACGGGATCCTCGACGAGCAAGGGCAGCCACGCGGCCCGGTCACGGTCACACCGGTACCCTGCGGTACGGGACGCGACTTCCCGCGCCTGTTCGGCATTTCCCGCGCCGAACAGGTGGTGGAAGTCCTCCTTTCCGGTGAGCGGTGCCGCGTCGATGTCGGCCGCGTCTCGTTCATCGGACTGGACGGGGAGAGGCAGCAGCGGTACTTCGTGAACATGGCCGATATCGGCCTCGGAGCCGAAACGGCGGCCTGGGTCAGCACGTCGACGAAGCGGCTGGGTGGCCTCCTCGCCTACCTCGTCGGGGCCGTGCGCACGATACTCCGCCACCGTGCGGCCGAGTTGTCGATCGACATCGACGGGCACCGCGCCTTTTCCGGCCCGACGCTCATGGTCGCGATCGCCAACGGACGCTTCCACGCCGGCGGCATGCGGCTCGCGCCGATGGCCTCGGTGACTGACGGGAGATTCGAGGTCTTCGTGCTTCGGGAGGTACCTCAGTCCGTCCTGCTCGGCTCCTTGCTCCCCGGGGTCTATCGCGGCACCCACGTCCGTCATCCCGCAGTACACCACTGGACCGGTTCGCACGTCCGGATCGCGAGCGCCCAGCCGGTCCGCATCGAGATGGATGGCGAGCCGGTGGGAACCACCGATATCGAGGCACGCATCGTCACCCGTGCACTCACGATCCGCGTACCAGCGAACGCCTGCGCGCTCGCTTGACCGGCCTCGCGCACTCTGCCACAATCGGACGGCGCGGGCAGAAACGGTCCGCCAGTCTCGATCGTAAGGGGAACGAACGGAACGATGGTCACCGAACAGCGATCCTACGACCAGGTACAAGCGCTCGCCGAGGCGCTGCGCATCCTCGCCGAAGAACCAGAGACAGGGACATTCACAATCTACGGCGAACCACCGACGCCTCGCTTGCGCTGGTTCATCGACGGCCTGCGCCGCGAACTGGAACGACGCGGGCACGAGTTTCATGCGCAACCGATTCCAGATATCCGCCTCGTCTTGAGCGTGTTCCCTCACGACCGGCCGCAGCGCTATCGCCGCAAGGCGCAAGCGACGTTCGTCGTCGGGATCACCGAGTTGCCCGAGCGACCGACCGACGTCCTGACGGCCTGTTACCCGTACTTGCTCTACGCGCTCGCGAACCTCGTGCTGATCCTCATCCCGGGCGAAGCGGGTCCTGAGGCGCACTTCGTGACCCTCGAGCGAGGACACTACGGCATCCCGCATCGCGAGGGTGAGGATGACGCCTTCTTCGCGGCGATCTACGAGCGACTGCACCCGCTGGCTTCATCGCATCTCGTGATCAACAACGTCTTCCGCACCGACCTGGAACCGGAACTGTGGAACGGTGACGAGATCACAGAGCAGATCTCGCGAGCCGGCAAGCGTCTCGAAGCGATGAACCTGTTGCCGGCACCGTTCCCGGTCCACGAGCTCCTCAGCGAGGAAGACCTGCGGCACGTCAAGCGGCTCTACGGCCTCGGGGGCCTCAGCTACGGCAACCTGAGCGCCCGCAAGGACCGCCACCGCTTCTGGATGAGCGCCAGCGGCGTGAACAAAGCGCAGCTCGAGGTGATCGGGCGCGACATCCTCATGGTGAGCGGCTTCGACCCGACGATTCCCGCCATCATCCTCAGCGTACCGCCGAACGTCGAACCACGCCGCGTCTCGGTCGACGCGATCGAACACTGGATGATCTACCAGCAGCACCCCGAGATCGGTGCGATCGTCCACGTGCATGCCTGGATGGACGGGATCCGCTCCACCGAGATCAATTACCCGTGCGGCACGCTCGAGCTCGCACTGGCGGTCTCCAACCTCCTCGCCCAAGAGCCGGACCCGACGCGCGCGGTCATCGGGCTCAAGAACCACGGGGTGACGATCACCGGACGGAGCATGGACGAGATCCTCGAGCGGATCGACGGTAAGTTGATCCCCCAGGTGCCGATGTCCTGACAACGACGATGCTCGCACGCGAAGGCGCCCGCCACAAGGCGGGCGCCTCACCGTGTTGACGAGCCTCATCAGGCGAAGGCGAAGACGGCCTTGATGACGCCGCTGTTCCCCTTGCTCGTCACCATCTGGAGCGCCCGGCGATACTCGCTCAACGCGAAGCGATGGGTCACCAACCATCCGAGATCGACACGCCGTTCCGCCATGAGGCGCACCGCATGGCGGATACTCGACGCGACGATCCCGTCGAGGGACTCGTCAGCATAGGCCATCGACCCGCGGATCTCCACCTCGCGCAGCCAGATCGGGGTCCAGTCGACTCCCCGCGGGTCGCTCGCCAGGCCGACCAAGACGACACGCCCCCCAGCCCGCGTCACCGCCACAGCGTCACGCACCGACCGGTTCGATCCGACACAGTCGAAGACCTGATCGACAGCGCCCTCGACCAGCCAGCGACCGAAACGGGCGCGGTAGACGCGCGCGCCGGTGAGACGAGCCAGCTCGCGGTACAGAGCCGGCCCTGACCGACCGGGGAGAACGATATCGGCCCCGAGCCGCGCTGCCGCTTCCGCCTGGAAGGGATAGCGCGCGGTCACCAGCACGCGTGCCCGGCAGCCGACGGCTCGCAGGGCCGCCACCGTGAGGAGCCCGATGATCCCTGCTCCGAGGACCAGCACCGTCGCGTCGTCCACCGGTCGATTCTGGAGTACCGCGTGGAGAGCGACACCGAACGGTTCAGCCAGCACAGCTTCCTCGTCGGTGAGGTGGTCAGGTACAGGGACGAGTTGCGAGCGGTGTGCGACGAAGCGTGCACTCCATCCCCCGCCAGTGTCCCGGCAAAAACCGATCATGATGCCTGGTGCGATCGTCCCCTCGCGGAAACGCAGGCAACGGTTGGGCATGCCGCGAGCACATTCCGCACACAGGTCGCGGAAGCCCCGCGCCAGACAGCCGAGCAACGGATTGACGACGACCCGCTGGCCGACCTGGAACTCGTCGACCGCGGCGCCGAGCTCGGCCACCTCTCCGACGATCTCGTGACCGAGCGTGAACGGAAACGACACCAGCGGCGAGGTGGTGGGACTGGCATGGAGCGTGATGACACCGATATCGCTTCCACAGATCCCGCTCAGGCGGGTCGCCACCCGTACCCACTCCGGCGTCGGCAGCGCGGGTTCCGGGACGTCACGCAGCTGCAGTAACCCCGTTCCGTCCCAGTAGGCTTCGGGCCGGAACTGGCCGACCGCTTTGGCGAGCACATAGCGCGGCACGCTCTCGACGATCTGTAAGGCGAGCATCTTCGCACCTCACATCCGTGCTGGACCGGTGACGATCCGCCCGGGCAATGCTCCGGTATGCACACCGTCGCGCAGGACCTGCGTCCCGTTCACCCACACGTGGCGGATGCCGGAGGGTAGCTGGTGCGGCTCCGCGAACGTCGCCCGATCGATGACCGTCTCCGGATCGAAGACGACGAGGTCTGCGTAAAAGCCAGCCCGCACCTGCCCGCGGTCGCGAAGCCCCAGTCGATCAGCGACCGCAGAGGTCATCTTCCGCACTGCCTCCTCGAGCGAGAGGAGCCGCTGCTCGCGGACGTAGCGCCCCAGCACGCGCGGATACGTGCCGTAGGCACGCGGATGGACGGGTCCCTCGGGAGACGCCCACGCGGGGTCCAATCCGCCAGCGTCGGTCGCGATCTTGATCCACGGTTGCCGCAAGGCGAGACGCACGTTCTCCTCGTCCATGACGAAGTAGATGGTGAAGATGTTCCGCTCCTCGGTGAGCAAAAGATCGATCGCCGCGTCGATCCAGTCTTGTCCGCGCTCCCGCGCGATCTCATCGAGCCGCTTGCCGACGTACTGGCGGAGAGCCGGGTGCTGCATGCCGACCGGCATGATGCCCTCCGGCCCCGCCTCGGAGCCCAACGCCTCCCAGTCGCCGGACGGATGCATGACTTCCTCCTCGATCCGACGACGCATGGCAGGGTCACGCAGCGTGTCGAAGAACCTTCCACCGGACGCGACCCAAGGTGGCAAGACGGACGCCAGGCCCGTCCCAGCAGCCGTGTAGGGGTACATATCGGCCGTCACGTCGAGACCCTCACGCCGGGCCGCTTCGATCCGCGCGATCGCGGAAGGAAACTTCCACCAGTGCGCCCGGCCGGAGGCCTTGACGTGGTAGATTTCGACCGGCACGCCCGCTTCGCGACCGATGCGGAGCGCTTCTTCCAACGCCTCGAAGAGCCTGGCCCCCTCGCTCCGGATGTGCGTGATGTAGAGCCCCCCGAACCGCTGGACTTCCCGACAGACGGCGATGATCTCTTCGGTCGAGGCGTACGCGTCCGGTGGGTAGATGAGCGCATAGGCGACGCCGAACGCGCCGTCCTCCATCGCCTCCGCGACCAGCCGTCGCAGCGTGGCGAGTTCGTCGGAAGTCAGCGGCTCCATATCGTAGCCCTTGACGTACTCGCGCAAGGTCCCACCGGCGACGAACGCCCCGATGTTGGGTGAGACACCGCGCTCGACCATCGCCTCGAGCCAGTCGCGAAAGCGTCGCCAGCCGCGGGCGCGCTCCTCCCACCCGGGTAGCGCTTTCGCGAAGTAGGCGCTCGGGATCGGCTCTCGGATCCTTCCCCCGAAGGGCGCCGGGGTCCACCCCTCGCCCATGATTTCGGTCGTTACCCCTTGCGCGATCTTGGAGACCGATCGCCCGTCGCGCATGAGCGGATAGATGGAGTGGCTCTGGATATCGATGAAACCAGGACACACGACACAACCATCGGCGTCGACGACGTCGCGTGCCTGCTCGGGCGCGATCCGACCGGGCGGTGTCACTGCGACGATGCGGTCACCACGAACCGCGACGTCCCCCCAGAACCAAGGGTTCCCCGTGCCGTCGACGACCCTGCCATTCCGTATCAGGAGATCCACGTCCACTGTTGCCCCTCCCCACTTCATCCAGTGGCCCGTCTCTGTCCCGCCTCGAGCCTCACTCGCCGTCCGGTGCAACGCTCCTGGGCACCTCTTCCGCGGCGCTCACCGCAAGCACGAGCGCGCGCAACTCGTCGCCACTCCACGCGTCGCGACTCGCAGTCAAGACGACGAAGTGATAGCGCCACAACCCGTCGTCCCAGACAGCGGTCTGTGGCCAACCCCACACCGGATGAGACACCCAACACAGCCGGAGGCGTTCTGCGAGTTGCTCGCACTGCTGCCCCTCGCCGAGCTCGGGTGTACCTGGACCACCGACCCCGATGCTCAGGCGAGCGACGACACCCGGACCGACGAGTCCGACGCGGATCGTGTCCGGTCCATCGCGCCAGGCTGACGTGACCTTCAGCTGGGCCGGAAGCACGGCGTCAGCGATCTGCGGCGCCAGCCTGGCCACCGGCTCGTCGACCACCTGCACCACGATCGCCTGCTGCCAGGTCGCACCGTCAGCTTGGAGTACGTAGCAACCAGGTTGCGGGAAAGACAGCTCGATCGGTACGACGCGCTGCCGCCGCTCCGACGGTGCGACGTAGATCCAGGAAGCTTCGCCTCCGAGCGGTACCGGCGTGTCCGTCTCGAGGGAAAGCAGTCGCAAGAGAACCGGCCCCCGCTCGCTCGCTGGAATGGCGACCTCCGTGGACACGACCGTCCCCGAAGGGCTGGGCGATTCCTCGACGTTGACCACTGCATCAGGGCCGAGCGCCAGATAGACCGGCCCGTCACCGACGAACACGTCGAAGGCCCACGCGCTCCGCGGACAGGGATCACGCGCTCCCGTGAACTGCAACGGTCGTTGCGCGAGCGCGACTGCCAACAAGTCGCCGGGGCGTTCCGGCATGCTATCCGCGCCGACTGCCCCAACGACGAGCGACCGAACGGTACCCCTACCGCAGTCGAACTCGAAGAGCGCTAAGAGCGGTTTGGCGATGAAGTCGTCGGCTTCGCGGAGAAGCGCGAGCGTCACGGTCACGCGGTCGGCCGCTGTGGGCTCGAAGCGGACGAACTCGAGCACGCTCCAGCGCTCGTGCGTCCCACTGCGGCGGTTGACCCAGTCGAGGAATTCGGTCGGAGTGCTGGTGAATACTCCGGTCGATACGACATCCGGTTCGCGGGGAAGGACGGCGAACCAGCGCTGCTCCGGATCGAGGTCGTGCTCGACATCGAGCAAAGAACGGAGTCGTTGCACGTCGCCAGCGTTGAAGGCTTCGAGAAAGGCTCGCTGGAGGTCGAGCACGCGCTCCAGGGAGCACTCGCCGAGCACCTCCATCGTGACCGCTGGTGTGGGTAGCAGAACTGGGGTCGCCGTCGGCGTCGCGCCTGGGGTCTCTATTGCATCAGCGGGTGGGGTCGCCTCACCCGTTGGTAGCCTACCGACCGGTGCATCCACACCCCGGCACGTCGCGAGGAGGAGTACACCGAGCAGTGCGATCCCGAACGAGCGCTTCACCAGCCGAGAACCCTCCCTGCCTCAACCGAGCAGGGTACCTCATCTCCTCACCGTCAGGGGTGAATCCACACCACGGTCCCGATCGGTGTCCAGTCGTACAGCCAGGCCGCTGCGTCGAGCGGCAGGTTGACGCAGCCGTGACTCATCGGCTGACCGAAGTTGTTGTGCCAGTACGCACCGTGCAGCGCATAGCCGCGGTAGAAGTACATAGTGTGTGGGACGTTGGGTAAGTCGTAGTAGTCGATGCCCGGTGTCCCCCCGCGCATCCGCTCGTACCGTAGCTTGGCATAGACGCGGAAGCTCCCAGTCGGTGTCGGATACCGCGCGAGTCCGGTGGACACCAGTGTCCCGAAGACCAAGCGGTCCCCCTCCCAGGCCCGCAAGGTCTGATCGCTGAGGTCGACTTCGATCCACTTCGGCTCGTGGACTGGAGCTCCGGGCAGCGGAGTGCGGACGAGCTGCGGTATGTGCCGGAAGAGCGACGGGTCGTAGCGCGGAACGTCGCTGGGAGGTGCGAGCGGTGTCGGCCGTAGGCCGTCTCGCTCCAGCGCCCATCTCCCGAGCGCGGTCACCTGGACCTCGTCTGCCGTCCCGGCACGCTCAGGATGCCACTCCAGACGCACGCGCTCGAAATATTGAACCGTCCGGCCATCTTCCGTGAACTCCTCACTCAGTGGATATCCGAAAACGCGCACGCCCCCACTGCGTTCCCAGAAGGCACGAAAGCCGTGACAGAGGTTGTGTTGTGTCTCCACGAAGTACCGGCACTGTGGCGCCTGCACCGGCACTGCTGGTCGAAAGGCGGGGTCCGCACGCCCCGCCGCGCGCTCCGCTCCGAGCCGCCGGAGTTGCACGCGCCACTCCGGTGGCGCCTCCGGGTGCCATTCGAAGACTGCGCGCTCGAAATACTGGACCGTCACTCCCTGTCGCGTGAGCTCCTCACTGAGCGGGTAGCCGAAGACAGGGACGTCGCCGTTGCGCAGCCAGAACTCGAGGAAACCGTACGCGAGCGTGTGTCCAGTCTCCGGGAAAAAGACACGATCCGGACCACCGGCGACCGCCCGCACCTCGCCGGGTCGAAGCGACCAGAGCGCTATCGCCACCGCGCAGAGCCAGCACAAGACAGTGCAGCCGCAGCGAAGGATGAGGTCATCAGACAGCGACCGGCGACGCACCGATCCCCCTGCTCGAGATACCCATGCTGCGATGCAGAAGGATACGCGAACGCGCCAGCCGCGCCAATCCGCTCACCCGCATTCGTCACCCTAGCGCGGAATCACGAGCACCTGTCCGGCCTGCAGCTGGTTCGGATCCTCTATCCCGTTGGCCTGGATGAGGGCCTCCAGCGAGACGCCGAAGCGCACGGCGATGCTGTAGAGCGTATCGCCAGGTTGCACGACGTACGTCGTTCCTTCGGGTGAGACCACGTCGCGCGGGACGGCGGGAGTCGGTGTCGGCACCTGCAGCGAGGGGGGCAGAGGCGTCGGTGTGACGATCGGCAGCGCTGGGAAAGGCGTCGGCGTCGGTACGATCGTCGGCGTCACCTCGGGCGTCGAACGCGCGAACGGACCGCACGCTGCCACCACCAGCACTGCGACGAGTATCGGAACGATCCAACGCGTACTCATGGCTCCGCTTCCCCGAAGAGTTCCTGTTGCAGACGACGAATCTCCTCCCGACGTGCTGTCTCCGTCACCTCGTCGCGCTCGAGGCGCACGCGCAGGACCATCCCGCGCCGGAGCCAGGGGAATCGTACCCGCGGCAGCACCAGCTGCTGACCGTCGTCGAAGACCAGCACCACCAGTTCCTCTCCGGAGGGGCCGGACTCGAAGCGATCCACTGTCGCAACGAGAGACTCGTTTTCCATCAGCGTTCCCGCCTCGGCACGATGGTCCAGCTCGACCCGCTCGATTCCACCACGATGGTACCGTCGCTGTCGGTCCGGTAGACATCTGCCCCGATCTCCCGCAGGCGCTGCAGCACCTCCGGATGCGGATGACCGTACGGATTGCTGCGCCCGACCGAGATGAGGACGACCTCGGGCTGGACCACGCGCAGGAACGCTTCGCTCGACGACGTGCGGCTCCCGTGGTGCCCGGCGACCAAGATGTGCGCCCGCAGTCGCTCACCGTCGCGTTGCACGAGCACTGCCTCACCGCGTCGTTCGAGGTCTCCGGGCACCAGGACACGAACATCGCCGTGCTCGATCAGCAACACGACACTGTTCTCGTTGTCACTCACTGTTCCATCGCTCTCGGAGAGGAACGGCCGTTCCGGCCAGAGAATGTGCGCCTGCACCGAATTCCCGAGACTCAGGACGCTGCCGCGCTCGGCACGCTGGGCCGGAATCCCCAGTTCGCGCACACGGCGGAGCGTCTCGAGGTAGCTACGGTTCGTCGTCGGCAAGACTGGGTCGACGAACCGTGCGACTGCCATCGCGTCGAGGACCGCAGGCATGCCCCCGACATGATCCTGATCGGGATGGCTGAGCACGAGGTAGTCCAACCGCTCGATACCCAGCGAGCGGAAAAAGGGAACGATCACCTGCTCGACATCCTGCCGGCTATTGCCGGCATCGTATAGGAGCGCATGCCCATCAGGCGTGACGACGCCTACCGCGAGGCCCTGCCCGATATCGAAGACGACGACCTTGACCGCATCCGGTCGCGCGCTCGGGCCGAAGAGGAACGATGCCGAAACGACGGCGGCGAGCGTGAGCAGGACAGCGAAAACGAACAGGAAACGGGAGCGCCGGGCATGCATCGCTTCAGTGGTCCCGGAGCGCGCGACGGACGAGCCAGAGCCGCTGCAGCACCGTCAGGTTGGTCGCGATGGCCAAGATCCAGAGCACGACGATCGGCCGGGCAAGCAAGAGACCGATGGCCAGGACCACGATCCGCTCCGGCCGCGCGAAGAATCCCTGCGTCAGCGCGAGTCCGGCCCCTTCAGCTCGGGCTCGCACGTAACTGACGAGCAGCGAACCCACGATCGTCGCATAGCAGAGCAGCACCGGGAGAGCACCGTGGTCGGACCGAACCAGCCAGACCAGGAGACCGCCGATGACCAATGCTTCGGCGTACCGATCGAGGACCGAATCCAGCACCCCGCCGAAACGGGTCACACGCCCGGTCGCCCGCGCTACCGCGCCGTCCAGCACGTCGAATGCGCCAGCCACGAGCAGGAGCGCCCCCGCCACCTGCAGATGCCCGAGGCCGAGGACGAGAGCGACGACCGCGTTCAGCAGGAGGCCGAGCACGGTCAACTGGTTCGGTGAAAGACCGGTGCGGGCCACCAGTGCGCCGATGCGTTGGACGCGACCCCGCACTCGATCGGCAACGAGCGAACTCAGCACACCTCACGCCCTTCCAGACCACGATCGCAGCGCGATACGTAACGAGCTCCACCAGTCGAGCGGGAGCTCGCTATCGGGCCGCCGCGCCCCGCGCAGCAGCCGTTCGTAATATGCCAGTGTCCGCTGCGCGATGACGGGCCAGGAGAACTGTTCGGCGCGCTGCCGCCCAGCCTTCCCGAGTCGCTCGCGTAGCGACGCGTCCGCCAAGAGGTGCACGAGCGCAACCGCGAGCGCTTCAGGATTCTTGCGTTCGACCAAAAGTCCCTCGACACCGTGACGCAAGACGAAGCGGAAACCGCGGATGTCGCTCGCGACTACCGGCTTGCCGCTCGCCATCGCCTCCAACAACACGATGCCGAAACTCTCGCCTCCCGTCGCCGGTGCGCAGAAGACGTGACAAGCCGTGTAGTAGGACGCAAGCTGCTCGTCCGGGATCGGTCCGACGAACTCGACGTTGCCGCGCAGCTCGGCACGCTCGATCAGTCGTTCGAAACGGCTGGGGTCACCAGGTCCCACGACGAGGAGGAGGACGTCTGGGAACTCGCGGCGCACCAGTGCGAGCGCCTCCAGGAGGTAGCGGAGCCCCTTGCGCGACTCGTTGAAGCGGCCGACGAACAAGATGGTCGGTCGCTCGAAGCGAGCGATCGGCGGCACGTCGGGCCGGAAGCGCTGCGTATCGATACCGTTCGGGATGAGTTCATAGTACCCGGGAAAGTAGCGCGCGATCGATTCGAGCGCAGCCGGAGAAACCGCGATGCGGCCGTGCAGCTTGGCGAACAGCAGATTCAGGACCGGCTTGGCGGAGAGATACCCCCAATTGTGCGTCCGCGCGGCATGGAAGGTGCCCACGTTGATCGAACGCGAATGCAGGAGCGCGAGCTGCGGCAGCATCGGCGCCAGCGGCTCGTGCAGGTGGACGATATCGAACGGCTCGCGCCGGAGGAGCTCCCGCACCTTACCGGAGACGAAGGGCGAGAGCGTAATACGAGCAGTCGAACCGTTCGCTGGAACCGGCACCGCGACGCCGAGCCGGATGAGATGCCCGTCGTCGCTCTCCTCCTCGCCGGGCGAGCGCGGCGCGAGAATCCGCGTCTCGTGCCCGAGTTTGCGATACTCGGCGTCGAGGTGGAGAATATGCTCGTTGACCCCACCGGGATAGCTGAAGTCGAACGGTGATACCAAGAGAATCCGCACTGCGCACTCCCGATCGGAATGGAGCGAACGTGATGGCGACCTGGGCGCTCACCGCCTTCGTCTGTGGCCTCTGGTGGACCGCCGCGACGATCTGGCGCCTGAGCCTATCGCGCGCGACTCCGCCGCTCTGGCTGGCACTGCTCCGCGACGTGGCGCCAGCACCGCTGCTGGGCATCCTCCTCGCGCGCTCATTCGGACTCGGTTGACAGCCTCGACGTCTCGTCCGCTGCCTCTGTCTTCTCGGTATCGGCGACCAGCACGACGGTATCTCGTCCGATCGTGCGGACCTCGTCGATCGAGATCCTCTGACGGCGCCCCAAGAGTCCACCGATCCCACTCGGAGCCACGATGAGCGCTGTCAGTAGTCCGGTCACCGGATCGAACTCGGCGTCGTCGACCGTCCCGCGCAGCTCGCCGAGTTCAGTGACGACACGCAGCCGCACGAGTTCTTCGATGTTCAACGTGGATCCGTCTCGTTCGCTCGCGACCTTCAGGACCTCGCGACTCGGTAGCATGACGGCATCGGCACCGACACTCTGCACATCCCCGAAGGCTACGTCGCTGAGATCCTTGCCTGTCCGTCGAATGCGCAACCCGGTGATGCGACGATGCTGTGGATCGATGAACGCATCCGCAACATCGCCGATCCGCTCTCCACTGTCGATCGCGATCACTGGCCTCCCCCGTAAAGCCCGGAGTTCCATGGCCTGTCCTCCACCCTGCGCCGCATGAACGCGAATTTTGCTTCATCATAGCAGCAACCGCGTACGCGCGGACATTTCTCCTCCCCTGGGACGCGATCCACGTGAAAGGTATGCTCTACCAGGGACGGGAACGACACGGAGCGAGAATCGAAAGCCATGGCGCGTGAGCGTAACGGGAGAGCCAACGGGATCGGAAGGGGCAACGGGCATCGCTCGCCATCCGCCGCCGTCGTCATCGCCCGGCGCCGCCGCGCCCGGCGACGACAGTCTTCGCTGACGATTCTCGGACGAGTGGCAGCCGCAGCCGGTCTGGTCCTCGCACTCTTCACCTTCCTCGGCGCCAGCGTCGTCGCGGCTGGCAGCTATCTCGGATGGTCCGCACTGACCGCTGACCTTCCTTCTCCGGAACAGTTCGAGGCTCCCGACTTCCAGACCACGAAGATCTACGACCGCAACTGGGTGCTCCTGAGCGAGATCACTGATCCGACGACCGGCTGGCGCACCGCCATCAGCTACGAAGAGCTGATGGATCACATCCGCCAGCAACAGAACGACCCGACCAAGCCGCACCGCGCTTGGATCGTCGATGCCACCATCGCTGCCGAAGACGCGACCTTCTGGACGAACCCTGGTGTCGAGCCGCGGGCTATTCTGCGCAGCCTCGTCTTCAATCTGACCGGGGAAGCGACGAGTGGTGCCTCGACGATCACACAGCAGTTGGTCCGCAACCTCTACCCGGAAGCGATCGGCACCGAACGAACGCTCCGCCGCAAGATCCGCGAGGCGATCATGGCCGTGCGTTTCACGCAACACTACTCGAAGCAAGAGATCTTGATGATGTACCTCAACAATGTCTACTACGGGAACCGGGCCTACGGGATCGACGCGGCGGCACAAGCGTACTTCAACAAGTTCGCGTGGGAACTCACGCTGGCCGAGGCCTCGATGCTCGCCGGGCTCCCGCAAGCACCGAGCGTGTACGATCCGACGAAGAACTTCGAACTCGCCAAACAACGCCAGCGCTACGTGCTCGATCGGATGGTCGAGCTCGGCATGATCACCGAGGAAGAAGCGGACGCGGCCTTCGCCGAGCCACTCTATCCCCAGAGCCGCGAGGGGCGCCACAACCACGCACCGCACTTCGTCAACTTCGTGATCGACTATCTGGAGCAGAAATACGGCCCAGCGGCGGTCTACCGTGGTGGCCTGATGGTGCGGACGACCCTCGACCTCTCCGCGCAACAAGCAGCCGAAGAGATCGTCAAGCGCCGCATCGAGCAACTCGCCCCGTACCGCGTCAACAACGGCGCGCTCGTCGCCATGCTGCCGTGGAGCGGTGAGATCATCGCGATGGTCGGGAGCGCCGATTTCTACAACGACGCGATCGACGGTCAGTTCAACGTCGCGGTCGCCGAGCGGCAGCCTGGATCCGCGATCAAGCCCATTACCTACCTGACCGCCTTCGAAAAGGCCGGCTGGTACCCGGGGACCGTCGTGTTCGATTACGCCAAGGAATGGAACATTCCCGGCTTCGGCCGATATACGCCGCGCAACGCGACCGGACAGCACTTCGGCGCCATCACCGTACGCGAGGCGCTCGGCAACTCGCTCAACATCCCGGCCCTCCAGGCGATCGAGGTCGTCGGTGTACCGGCGATGATCGACATGGCCCATCGGCTCGGTATCAAGACTGGCTTCTGGCGCGATCCGAGCTTCTACGGCCTTTCGATCACGCTCGGCGGTGGCGAGGTGTCGCTGCTCGAGCTGACGAACGCCTACGCGACGATCGCCAACAACGGGAAGTACGTCCCCTACAACCCCGTCCTCGAGATCATCGCGCCCGGTAACAACCGCATCTACCAGCTCGATCGCGCCACGGTGCTCGCGCAAGCGCCGCAAGTCGTCCGCGCCGAGTACGCCTACCTCATCACCCACATCCTGTCCGACAACCAGGCACGGACACTCATCTTCGGGCGTAACAACCCGCTCGTCCTTCCCGAGTTGAACAACCGTCCCGTCGCGGCCAAGACCGGCACCTCCGAAGACGCGCGCGATCTCTGGACAGTCGGGTACACCACTGACCTGGTCGTCGGTGTTTGGGTCGGCAACACCGACAACAGCCCGAGCCGTGGACTCGACGGTATCTCGAGCGCCGCGCTGATCTGGCACGACTTCATGGTCAAGGTCCACCAGGATGAACGCCTCGCGCAGAGCTTGCTCGGCCCCGACGGTCAACCGCTGCCGATCGAGTTCTCGCGCCCGCCGGGGGTGGTCGAGGTGCAGGTGTGCGCTGCGACCGGCAAACGGCCGATTCCCGGGGCCCGCACCGTCACCGAGGTGAGCGTGCGCGACGGTCCGCCACGGTTGCGCTGCGACCAGGTCTCGGAATACGAACTGCGGGAGCTTCGGGCAGCACTCTCGACCCCGCGCGGCATGACCGGTCGTGGCTGGAGTTCGCTGCGCGCCTATGCCGCCATGGTGGGTCTAGCGCCGCGGATCGAGATCGAGCAGGAGACACCCGAGGAGGAGGCGCCACCACCTGGAGAAGCAGGATCGACCCCGACACCGGAAGAGCCTACGGACACACCGCAACCGGAACAGTCCGGGGGCGCACCGCTGTTGCCGGGCCAGCCACCGCCCGTTGGGTCACCATAGAGGGTGCTGCTCGGGCGATGAGATCGTGCTATCCTTCACGAGCTGGGTGAGAGGGGCCCGCGGGAGCGAGGTGCGTTCGTGTCGCTCATCGACTATGCGGTGATCGGATTGCTCGTCCTGACCAGCACGGTGATGGGAGCAGTCCTCATCCTGCTCGGTCATTTCGTGCGCCCACGCAAGCCGAACCCTGCCAAATTGCAGCCGTACGAGTCGGGTGTCCCCGACGTGAACCCGCCGCGCGGTCGGTTCACCCCGCGCTTTTACCTCGTCGCGCTCCTCTTCGTCGTCTTCGACGTCGAAGCGATCTTCTTGTATCCGTGGGCGGTAGCCTTCGATGCTTTGGCGCTCTACGGCTTCGTCCAAGCAGCGCTGTTCGTCGGGATCCTGCTCGTCGGGCTCCTCTACGAGTGGCGGAAAGGAGCCCTCGAATGGGTGTGAGCCAGACGCAAGGCCAGCCCAACATCATCACCACGACGGTCGATTGGGTGTTCAGCTGGGCGCGGCGGTCGAGTCTCTGGTGGTTACAGTTCGGCTTGGCCTGCTGTGCCATCGAGATGATCAGCTCAGCCATGCCACGCTTCGACCTCGCGGAGCGCTTCGGCATGCTCTACCGTGCCTCACCACGACAGGCTGACCTGATGATCGTGGCAGGGACGGTGACCAAGAAGATGGCACCGGTCGTCCGGCAGCTCTACGACCAGATGGCAGATCCCAAGTGGGTGATCAGCATGGGCAGCTGCGCGAACGTCGGTGGGCCCTTCGATACCTATGCGGTCGTCCAAGGGGTCGACCAAGTGATCCCGGTCGATATCTACGTACCCGGGTGTCCGCCGGTACCGGAAGCGCTCTACTACGGCGTGCTCGAGCTGCAGAACCGGGTGATCCGGTACGAACGGCTGAAGGAGCGTTACGGCCTGGAGGCCGCCGAAGCCTATCGACAGGAACAACGCGAGGCTGCGCGGTCTGCCTTAGGTCCACGGTCGTAGGGGGAAGAGGGTGAGCGACACGCGGCTGCAGCCAGCGACGAGCGAGAGTAGTCCCTGGGACACGACCGGGTACTGGGGACCGACCGACCCGGAGCAGCACCCTGCCGTGCGGCTCGTCCGCGAGCGCTTTCCGGACGCCTTTCGCGAGGTCGTGGTATTCCGCGACGAAGTCACCATCCGCGTCGCCCGTCCGGCACTTCGGGAGGTCGTCGATTTCCTGCGTACCCATCCGGAACTGCGCTACAACCACCTGACCGATATCACGGCCGTCGACATGTTGTATCTGCGCGAGCGTCCCCGTTTCGACGTCGTCGTCCAGCTCTATTCCATCCCGCGGCGGCAGCGCTTGCGCGTCAAATGCAGCGTGGACGACGGAGAGACGGTCCCGTCACTGGTGCCGATCTTCGCCGGTGCTAACTGGCTCGAGCGCGAGTGCTACGACATGTTCGGTATCGTCTTCGAGGGCCATCCGGACTTGCGCCGGATCCTCCTGCCGGAAGACTGGGACGAAGGACACCCCTTGCGCAAGGACTACCCGCTGCGCGGTTATCGCGACTACGTGCAACCCGGCTTCGACTCGCCCGCGCCGCGAGTCCGCGGTACGTTGCGGAGGCCAGGGCCATGATCGATTTCTCACAGCCGACTCCGGTCATCCTGAGCGAGGTCCGTCAGCTCACACCGACGCGCCGCGAACTGGTCTTGAACATGGGACCACAGCACCCCAGCACACACGGCGTGTTGCGTGTCCGGTTGACGCTGGAGGGCGAAACGGTCATCGCCTGCGATCCCGTGATCGGCTACCTCCATCGCGGTGTGGAGAAGCTGGGGGAATCGCACCGCTACGCGCAGTTCGTCCCCTGGACCGATCGTACCGATTACGTGGCCGCGCCATCGAACAACCTCGGATACGTCCTGGCAGTGGAAAAGCTCTGCGGTATCCAAGCGCCGGAGCGCGCGCAGTACTGGCGCATGATCATGGCCGAGCTCACGCGGATCGCCTCGCACCTCGTCTGGCTCGGGACGCACGCGCTGGACATCGGTGCCCTTTCCGTCTCGCTCTACACCTTCCGCGATCGGGAGCTCATCCTCGATATTTTCGAAAAGTTCTGCGGCGCGCGGTTGACGACCAACATGATGGAGATCGGCGGCTTCTCGCGCGAGATCCCGCCTGATCTTCCGGAGATGGTGCGATCGTTCTGCCGCTACTTTCCGCAAGCGATCCGCCAGTACGAGGACTTGCTCACCGAAAATCCGATTTGGTTGGGACGGACGAAGGGTGTCGGCGTCATCGAGCCCGAGGTCGCGATCAACTATGGCTTGACCGGTGCCTGTCTGCGCGGTTCCGGCGTCAACTACGACGTGCGCAAGGCGATGCCGTATCTCCTGTACGACCGAGTCGAGTTCGAGGTGCCGCTCGGCACCCACGGTGACGTCTACGATCGCTATCTGGTGCGGATCGAAGAGATGCGGCAGTCGATCCGCATCATCGAGCAGTGCCTCGAGCAGGTGCCGACCGATGGCCCCCTCATGGCCTACGAGTCGCAGTACGTCATTCCGCCACACAAGAACGTCATGACGACGGCCGAGGACATGCAGCGGCATTTCATCTGGGTCATCAAGGGCTTCAGCCCGCCGAAGGGAGAGGTATACCACGCCGTCGAGCACTCGAAGGGCGAGCTGGGTTACTACATCGTGAGCGACGGGAGTCCGATTCCCTATCGCGTACGCATCCGGACACCCGACTTCGTCAACCTCCAGTCGCTCCCCTACATGGCGCAAGGGGCGATGCTGGCCGATATCGTCGCCTTGATCGGGACGATCGACATCGTGCTCGGCTCGGTCGATCGGTAGGCGTACGCGGCGAGGTGGGGTTGCGCAGGCGATGGACTGGCAGCGTTTGCTCGTGAGTTATCTCTTCGGCTTCGTGCTCCTCAACATCCTGCTCGGCCTCATGGCGTACATGACGTGGTTCGAGCGGCGTGTCCTGGCCAGGATGCAGCACCGGGTCGGGCCCAACCGTACCGGGCCGTTCGGGTTGCTTCAACCGATTGCCGACGGGATCAAGCTCCTGGCTAAGGAAGACATCGTCCCCGCCAACGCCGATCGGCTCGTGTTCCTCGTCGCTCCGCTCCTCTCGTTCGCGTTGGCGCCGCTCGGTGCAGTGGTCATCCCGTTCGGCGACTCGGTCTCGCTCTTCGGCATCGAGATTCCGCTCCTGGTCGCCGACATCAACGTGGCAGTGCTCTACGCCCTCGCGCTGGGGTCGGTCGGGGTCTACGGCATCATCCTCGGCGGATACGCCTCCGGGAACCGCTACTCGCTCTTGGGTGCGCTCCGCTCGACCGCACAGGTCATTAGCTACGAGCTCGTCCTGGGGCTCTCTCTGGTCGGCGTCTTGATCCTCTCCGGCTCGCTCAGCCTGCTGGACATCATGCGCGAGCAGCAGCGCTCGCTGGTCCTCGGCCCCCTGACGCTTCCGAACTGGTACATCCTCTCGCAGCCGCTCGCGTTCGCTCTCTTTCTCATCGCTGCCGTCGCCGAGACCAATCGCGCACCGTTCGATTTACCGGAAGCCGAGACGGAGCTCGTAGCCGGCTACTTCACCGAGTACTCCGGCTTCCGCTTCTCGTTCTACTTCCTGGCTGAATACATCAACATGATCGTCGTCTCGCTGCTCGCCGCCACACTGTTCCTAGGCGGCATCGATGGACCGTTCGCCGATGGGATCTGGTGGCTGGTGCTGAAGGCACTCTTCTTCCTGTTCTTCTACGTCTGGTTGCGGGCGACGCTTCCGCGCTTCCGCTACGACCAGCTTATGGGGCTCGCCTGGAAGGTGCTCTTACCGCTGGCGCTCCTCAACATCGCCATCACCGGACTCGTCCGTTTGTGGGGGATCGGCGCACTCTGAGTGAGGGAGCACGCCGTCTATGTCGGTGCAGGTTGCGGTGTTTTGGCTCTTAGCGTTCGTGAGCCTTCTCGGTGCGCTCGGGGTCGTCGTCGCGCGGAATCCGATCCACAGCGCGATCGGTCTCGTCCTCTCCTTCATCAACGTGGCAGCCATCTACCTCATCGCTCGTGCCGAGTTCCTCGCCGTCGTCCAGGTAATCGTCTACGCCGGTGCGGTGATCGTGCTCGTCGTCTTCGTCACCATGTTGGTCCATCCCGACGACCTCCCCGAGTTCCACGGACGGCGCCCCTTACGGGTGGCGACCGGCCTCGTCCTCGGGCTCGCACTGCTAGCTGAGGTGTCGGCAGCGATTCTCGCGCGCCGACTGGCCGGTACGCCGGGTCCCTGGACGGACCAGGCGGTGGCTGCTGTCGGCGGCAATACGCGCGCGCTCGGACAAGTCCTCTACTCCGACTACATGCTGGCGATCCAGCTCACGGCCCTGCTCCTCCTGGCAGCGACCATCGGTGCCATCGCGCTGGCGCGACCGGAGGCGGTCAGCGAGCGGCTGGCAGCAGCGCGCCGCTTGTTGACCATTTCGCTGGCGCACCCACGCGGCCTCGATCAGCCGGAAGTCCCGCTTGCTCTGCCGGGCGCTGGCGACGGACGGTTCAAGCCGGCCGGTGGTGGGCGACCGATCGTGCTGGCGCGCTCGGCTGACGAGTTCACCGAACAGCCGGCCTGGGGCGAGTGGAGGACGCGATGAGCGAGCTTTCGGCGACACACTTTCTGCTTCTCAGCGCTGCTCTCTTCATCATCGGGATGGTCGGCGTCCTGACCCGCCGCAACGTCCTCGTGATCTTCATGTGCATCGAGCTCATGCTGAACGCGGTGAACGTGAGCCTGATCGGCTTCGCCTACGAGCTCCACCAGCTCACCGGGCAGGTCTTCGCGCTCTTCGTCATCGCTATCGCTGCCGCGGAAGCGGTCGTCGGTCTCGGCATCGTCATGGCCTTGACGCGGCGAGCCGACACGGTCGACATCGACGAACTCCGGCAGCTCCGCGAGTGAACGGGGAGGGACGATGGAGCGAACCGTCGCTTGGCTGATCGTCATTCCGCTCGCACCGCTGCTCGCTGCGACGATCAATTTCCTGCTCGGGAAGTGGTGGATCCGCCAGCGAGCGCACTGGCTCGCAGTGCCTGCCGTGGGCATCTCGTTTCTCGCCAGTGTCGCCGCAGCCGTCGCCGTGCTCGGCCGGCACGAAACGCTGCGACAGCCGCTCTATACCTGGATCGCTGCCGGCGACTTCCACGTCCCGGTCGAGCTCGTGGTCGACGAGCTGACAGCCGTCATGCTGCTGGTCGTGACCGGCGTCAGCTTCCTGGTGCACGTCTACTCGATCGGGTACATGCACCATGACCCGGCCTACTACCGCTTCTTCGCCTGGCTGCCGCTCTTCGTCTTCTCGATGGTGATGCTCGTCCTCGCCGATAACTTCCTCGTCCTCTTCGTCTTCTGGGAAGCGGTCGGCCTCTGCTCGTACCTGCTCATCGGCTTCTGGTTCCGCCGGCGGTCAGCAGCCGAAGCTGCTAAGAAGGCCTTCGTCGTCAACCGTATCGGCGACTTCGGCTTCGCCCTCGGCGTCATGCTCATCTTCGTGACGCTCGGCACGCTGGACTACGAGGCGGTGTTCCACGCCGTACCGGAGCTCCCGCCTGGTACCGTCACGGCTATCGCGCTCCTGCTCTTTACCGGGGCTGTCGGCAAGTCAGCCCAGCTACCGCTCTTCGTCTGGCTCCCCGACGCGATGGAAGGGCCGACACCGGTATCCGCGCTCATCCACGCTGCGACCATGGTCACCGCCGGCATCTTCATGGTGGCGCGCGCACACCCCATCTTCCTCGCCTCGCCGACCGCGATGTGGGTGGTCGCGCTCGTCGGCGCACTGACCGCGTTCGTCGCTGCCACGATCGCGACGACGCAGTTCGACATCAAGCGCGTCGTCGCCTACTCCACGGTGAGCCAACTCGGGTACATGGCGATGGCGCTCGGGGTGGGCGCTTGGATACCCGCCATCTTCCACCTGTTCACCCATGCGTTCTTCAAGGCCCTGCTCTTCCTCGGTTCCGGCGCAGTCATGCACGCCTTGCACGACGAGCTCGACATGCGCCGGATGGGCGGGCTGAAGCGCTGGATGCCGCTCACCTACTGGACGTTCCTCATCGGTGCAGCTGCTAACGCCGGGATCGTGCCGCTGGCAGGCTTTTGGAGCAAGGACGAGATCCTGGTGGGCGCCTGGGTGGGCGGTGCCCCGCTCCTCACCCTCATCGGGCTCGCAGCCGCCTTCTTCACCGCGCTCTACATGTTCCGAGCCGTCTTCCTCACCTTCCATGGCGAGCCACGCTTCGATACCGAGGCGCTCCATCCGCACGATCCGCCGGCCACGATGTCCGTACCGCTCGTCGTCCTGGCGGTCGGTGCAGTCGCGGCTGGCTTCGTCGGTGTGCCTCCAGAAAACGGTTGGATCCACCACGTCCTCGAGCCGGCTTTCGAGGGAATCGTGCACCACGAGGTCTCGCTGGCCCTCACGGTGACGATCGCCGCGCTGTCGACGCTCGTCGCGCTCGGCGGGCTCTGGCTCGCCTACGCCGCCTACGTGCGGGGGACGGTGTCGCCAGCGGCAGTCGCTGCCCGGCTCGGCTGGGCCTATCGCCTGGCGGCCAACGGTTGGTACTTCGACGCGATCTACCGACGCGTCATCGTCCAGCCGCTCGATGCCTTCGCACGCTGGCTGTGGCGGACGATCGACGTGGGCGTCATCGACGGGGCCGTCAACGGCTCGGCACGCGCGGTCACGATGCTCGCCCTGTTCTGGCGGCGACTGCAGACCGGACTCGTCGCCAACTACGCATTGGTGATCGCCCTCGCGACTGTGGTCCTCATCGGGGTCTCGCTGGTCGCCGGTAGTACGTTGTTCCGCTGAGCAGAGGGTGGAGGGGAAAGCGGTGGGGCAGCTACCGATCCTGAGTCTGATCACCTTCAGCCCGCTCCTCGGGGCGCTCGTACTGTTCTTCTGGGCCAACGTGCCGCCGCGTGCTGCCCGCTGGATCGCGCTCGCTGCCAGCAGCATCTCCCTCCTCCTCGCGGTCGTCATGCTACTCGCCTTCGACCCTGACCGCTCCGGCATGCAGTTCACCGAGACGTTCGAGTGGTTGCCGGAATTGGGTATCGCGTACCGGCTGGGCGTCGACGGCATCAGCGCACCACTGGTAGGTCTGACGGCGCTCTTGACCGTCATCGCCGTCATCGCCTCGTGGGAACCGATCCGTCACCGGGTGCGCGAGTACTACATCGCCCTCTTGCTCCTGGCGACCGGTATGCAAGGCGTCTTCGTCAGCCTCGACCTGTTTCTCTTTTACATCTTTTGGGAAATCGTGCTCATCCCGATGGCGCTCATCATCGGAGTTTGGGGCAGTGCGAACCGCGTGTACGCCGCAGTGAAGTTCTTCTTGTACACTCTCGCAGGCAGTTTGTTCATGCTCGTCGGCATCGTCGCACTCTATCAGGAGTATTTCCAGCAGACAGGCATCCGCACACTCGACGTGCTCCAACTCATGGAGGGAACGTATAGTCCGACGTTCCAGTTCTGGGCATTCCTCGCTTTCTTCCTCGCGTTCGCCATCAAGGTACCGATGTGGCCATTCCATACCTGGCTCCCGGACGCGCACGTCGAGGCGCCGACAGCGGGATCGGTGATCCTGGCCGGCGTGCTCCTCAAGATGGGCGGGTACGGATTCCTGCGCTTCAACCTCCCGCTCTTCCCGGACGCGAGCCAGACCTGGGCGCCTGCTATCGTCGTCCTCTCCGTCGTCGCGATCCTCTACGGCGCGCTCATGGCGCTCGTCCAGCAGGATTTCAAGAAGCTCATCGCCTACTCGTCGGTCAGCCACATGGGGTTCGTGACGCTCGGGATCTTCGCGCTCAATCAACCGGGACTCAGCGGCGCCATGGTCGTCATGCTCAGCCACGGTTTCGTGACGAGCGCGCTGTTCTTGATCGTCGGCATCTTGTACGAACGAGCGCATACGCGTGACCTCGCTGCGTTCGGCGGCTTGGCACGCAACATGCCGATCTTCGCCGCCTTTTTCGGTTTCTTCGCGTTCGCCTCACTCGGGTTGCCCGGTCTCAGCGGCTTCGTCGGCGAATTCCTCGCGCTCCTGGGTGGCTTCCGAGCCTATCGTTGGGCCGGCGTCCTCGGGACGGTCCTCGTGATCCTCGCTGCCTGGTACATGCTGCGGGTGTTCCAACGCGTCGCTCTCGTGCGGGTACCCGGCGAACCCCCAGACCCGGACGACCCTGAACTCCGGTTGGCCACAGCGCACGGCGTACCGCCGATCGCTGGAGGCAGCGATACCGCGCATGCGCCGGTCGACCCCCGCACGTTCCCCGACATCGATTGGCGCGAGGCGGTGACGCTCGTCCCGCTGGCGCTCTTGACGTTGTGGGTCGGTATCTACCCGCTCCCGGTTCTCCGGCTCATCGAGCTCTCGTTGCAAGCCGTGCTGGCCGCTGTCGTGCGCACCTGACGGTGAGGAGGATCGTCGATGCCCTTGCGACTCGTCGCGCCCGACTGGTCGCTACTGGTTCCTCCCCTGATCGTGCTCGGTACCACCGTGCTCTTGCTCGCACTCGACGCGATCCTCTCGCGTCCCTCGGCCCGTCTCATGCTCGGCATCGCCGTCCTCGGGCAGCTACTCGCGCTCGGCTCGCTCGCCACGATCGACTGGGGTAGCGGTGCGACGACCTTCGGCTCGAGTTATCGGGCGGACTGGTTCGCTCTCGTGATCACCGCGGTCGCACTCGTCGCCGGCATCCTCTCGGTCCTCGTCTCGGCAGGGTACACCGAATCGGGGTTGGAACCTGGCGGTATCGGCCAGGCCGAATATCTCTCGCTGCTGCTCTTCTCTGTCCTCGGCACGATGATCGTCGGTGCCGCCGGCGATTTCATCGTCCTCTTGCTCGGGATCGAGATGAGTGCAGTGGCAGTCTACGCCCTGACCGCCTTCGCCCGCCGTCGCATCACCAGCCTCGAGGGCGCACTCAAATACTTTTTGCTCGGTGCCTTCGCGAGCGCCATCCTCATCTACGGCATGGCCTGGGTCTACGGGTTGACCGGCAGCATCGAGCTCAGCGACATCGGCCGGACACTCGCCAGCGTCGTGACCCCTGGGCAGCCGCTGGATCCAGCTCTCCTACTGGCCTTGCTCCTGCTCGCAGTCGGTCTCGGCTTCAAGATCGCCGCTGTCCCCTTCCATATGTGGACACCAGATGCCTACCAAGGAGCGCCGACGCCTGTCTCCGCGTACATGTCGGTCGTCCCCAAGGTCGCTGGCTTCGCTGCGATGGCCCGCATTCTCGTCCAGGGACTCCAGCCGTTGAGCGCGCAATGGACAGGGCTGCTCGCTCTTCTGGCACTCATCACCATGGTGTACGGCAACGTGGTCGCGATCGCCCAGCGCGACCTCAAGCGGATGCTCGGGTACTCGGCCATCGGACATACCGGGTACATGCTCGCTGGTCTCGCGGCCTTCACGACCGGCCAGCTCGGCGACCGCAGCGTGGGCAGCGTGCTCTTCTATCTCTTCGCGTACACGTTCATGAACATCGGTGCCTTCGGCATCGTCGCTTGGCTGCAGGAGCGCGGGCTGGGGACGACGCTCGACGACCTCGCCGGACTCGCTAGCCGCGCGCCGCTGGTGGCGCTCATGATGGCGGTCTTCATGCTTTCGCTCATGGGGATGCCGCCCCTGCTCGGCTTCTACGCGAAGTACTATGTGATCCTGGCGCTCATCGAAGCAGGGCAACTGTGGCTCGCTGTCGCCATCGTCGTGATGAGTGCCGTCTCAGCGTTCTTCTACTTGCGCGTCGTGACCCGCATGTACTTCGAGGAACCGAGCGGAACCTGGCAGCCAGTGCGTACACCGTTACTGGGGTTCGGCCTGGCACTGATGACCGTCGCGACCGTGGTCCTCGGTCTCGTCTCCGGTCCGCTCTTGGAGCTCGCGCAGCGCTGGCCGGCTGCCTTCGCGTGATCCCCCGCCACCTCGCCGAAGGAGGCAGGGCACATGGAGATTCGGCCGTACGAGGATCGCGACGCCCCAGCGGTTACTGGGTTGTGGAACGAAGAGTTCGGTGCTCGCTACCCGCTCACGAGCGAGCTCCTCGCCGCCCGGACACACACCCTCCCCGACGTTCCTCTCGCCGGATGGGTGGCGATCGAGGGTGGAGACCCGACCGGTGCGCTCTTGGTACGGCTACCGGTACTTCCGTGGCTCCCGAACGGGGTCGCCTTCGCGACACTCTTCGTCGTCGGGCGAACGTTTCGCGGTCGCGGCTATGGCCGTGCGCTGCTCGACACAGCGCTCGTGACGCTCCGCGAGCGCGGATTCCACACGCTCGTGTTCGGCGGTGGGCCAGGGCACCTCGTACCCGGCGTGCCGGCCGAGGCGCCGTTAGCGACCTGGCGGTTCCTTCGGCAGGCAGGCGCGGTGCCGCGCGAGGTGTTCCACGACCTCCTGGTAGATCTCTCTCTGCCCCTGACCGAACCGATCTATCCACCAGGCGTCCGGCTCGAACCAGCGCCGCGGGACGCGATGCTGGCCTTTCTCGCGGCCGAGTTTCCGGGCGAGTGGGAAGTGGACGTGAGAGACGCCTATGACGCGGGCGCGACGATCCTCGGGCTTTGGGAAGGCGACCGCCTCATCGGCTTCGCCGCGACCCATCGTCCGGGCGAGTGGCCGCCCGCGCCGAGCCTCTTCTGGAGCGCTGCACTCGCGGGCCCGGTCGGTGGCCTCGGCCCGCTCGGCATCGCTGCGGCACAGCGCAAGCGGGGCCTCGGGCTCGCCATGGTCCTCGGCGCGCTGGCGTGGTTGCGCCAGAGCGGAGCTCGCTGGGTCGTCATCGACTGGACCGAACTGACGTCGTTCTACGGTCGAGCCGGCGCACACCTGTGGCGCACGTATCAGCTCGCGAGCTTGTCGCTGCAGCCTGGACCCCTAAAGACGCCCCACACGAGGAACCGAGCGTGACCCTCCCGCGCGTCATCCTCAAGCCAGGGCACGACCGGCCAGTACGCCGCCATCACCCGTGGATCTTCTCCGGCGCCATCGCGCGGATCGAGGGGCCGGTCGACGATGGCGACGTCGTGGACGTGTGGAGCGCCGAGCGGGAATGGCTCGCCCGCGGCTACCTGAACCGCCGCTCGCAGATCACCGTCCGCGTGCTCACCTGGAACCGCGACGAGGCGATCGACGAGACCTTCTGGGCGCGACGGCTCGAGCGCGCGCTAGCTGCACGCCAACAGTTACGACTCGCCGACTCCACCGATGCCTACCGCCTGGTCTTTGCCGAGAGCGACTGGATTCCTGGACTCGTCGTCGACCGCTACGGTGACTTTCTCGTCGTGCAGTCGCTCACGCTCGGTATCGAGCGCCGCAAGGCCTCGCTCGTCGCACTGCTGGCCGAGCGGTTGTCACCGCGCGGCATCTACGAGCGTTCCGACCCGGACATCCGCGAGAAGGAAGGCCTCCCGCCCCAGCACGACGGCGTGCTCTGGGGCACAACTCCACCGGAACGGTTGGAGATCCGCGAGTACGGGCATTGCTTCGCCGTCGACATCCGCCGGGGGCACAAAACCGGTTTCTATCTCGACCAGCGCGAGAACCGCCGACGTGCAGCGAGCTACCTCGCAGGCGCACGGGTGCTCAATGCCTTTTCCTATACCGGAGCCTTCGCCGTGTACGCACTCGCCGCTGGCGCCGCACACGTCGTCAACCTCGATACCTCGGCTGAGGCACTGGCGGAGGCCGCGGCCAATCTCGCCCGCAACGGTTTTCCGGAGCACAAGTACGAGCAGGTCGAAGGCGATGCCTTCCGTGTCCTTCGCCGCTTCCGGGCCGAGGGGCGCCGCTTCGACGCCGTCATCCTCGACCCACCGAAGTTCGCGTTCTCCCAAGCCCACCTCGAGCGAGCCGCCCGCGGTTACAAGGACATCAACCTGCAAGCCCTCCATCTCATCGAGCCGGGCGGTATCTTGGTGACGTTTTCCTGTTCGGGACTCGTCTCGCCCGATCTCTTCCAAAAGATCGTCTTCGCCGCCGCCGAAGACGCCGGCCGCGAGGTACAGATCCTCGAACGGCTCGGCCAACCGCCCGACCACCCGGTGCGCCTCAGCTTCCCGGAGGGGGAGTACCTCAAGGGGCTCATCTGTCGCGTCTGGTGAGCGGACCGGCCCGCATCCGGGTAGTCCTCGCGCCTCAGCGAGAGATAACTCCCGCGAGAAGCGCGCGGAGCACACGCCCGAGGCGTTGCGCTCCCTCGACCAGCTCCTCCCGCGTCAGCGTGGTGAACCCGAGACGGAAGCTCGAGCTCGGCCGGTGCTCCGGATAGAATTCTGCGCCCGGGACGTAGGTCACGCCAGCTTCGGCACAAGCCGGAAGCAACGCTGCGGTGTCGACACCGCCTGCGAGCGTCACCCAGAGGAAAAACCCACCCCGGGGCGCCGACCACTGCGCGAACTCACCCAGCTCGTCGGTCAAGGCCTCCACGAGGAGCCGACACCGCTCGGCGTAGACTGCTCGTGTGGCGCGGAGATGTTCCTCATACCAGGGGCTCGAGATGCAGGCAGCCAGCGCTCGCTGCAAGAGACGATCGGACTGGATATCGGCCGCTTCCTTCGCGTCGATGAGCGGCTTCATCAACCGCGGTGGCGCGACGAGCCAACCGACTCGCAAGCCGGGGGCGAGCGTCTTGGAGAAGGTGCCCAGAAACAGGACCTCGTCCCAATACGCACGCAAGGGCGGCGGTGGTGGGACGTCGTACCACAACTCGCCGTACGGGTCGTCCTCGACGACCGGAACTCCGTAGCGAGCAGCCAACTCGACCACCGCCCGCCGTCGCTCGGCCGACATGGTGACACCAGCTGGATTCTGGAACGTGGGCACCGTATAGAACAGCTTGGGGCGCGGTTCGCGCCGGAACGCTGCTTCCAGTTGCTCCACCACCACGCCGTCACCGTCGAGCGGCACCGCCTCGATCTGGACAGCGTAGGGCTCGAACACCTGCAGAGCCCCGAAGTACGTCGGCCCTTCGACGATGACGCGGTCACCCGATTCCAGGAGGAGTCGCGCCACGAGGTCGATCGCCTGCTGGGCGCCCTGCGTGATCAGGATCTGGTCCGGGTGTACGTGCGCCCCGCGCTGGCCGAGACGCTCCGCGATCGCGATCCGTAACCCTTCGTACCCCTCGGTCTCCGCGTACCAGAGTCCAGTGGGTTCTTCGTTCCACGCGCGCACGAGGGCTCGACTGATCGGCTCGACGGGGAGACACTCGAGCGGCGGTGCGCCACCGGTAAAGTGGATCGTTCCTGGTGGGCACGGTAGTTGCGAGAAATCCGTCCGCGTACACGCACGGAACGCCGCCACCCGCCGAGCGAGCACGCGATCCCAGTCCAACCTCACGGTGCCTCCGATCGTTCGTCACGTGCCGGGGGATCGACGAGCACGATTTCCAGACGCTTGTTGCTGCGGCCTTTCGAGCGCGTCCCGACGATGTGGATGCCGCCGATTTCCCGCGTGTTACGCACGTGGGTACCGCCGTCTGCTTGCAGATCCAACCCGACGATTTCGACGACGCGTACGTGCCGGATCGACGCCGGCAGGAGGTTGACCTTGGTGCGGACGAGGTCTGGAATTCGCTCCGCCTCCTCGCGGGGCATCGTCCACCAGCGCACCGGCAAGGCGTGCGCGATCATCTCGTTGGTCAACGCCTCGATCCGCGCCACACGCTCAGGTGCGAGATCCTCCAGCTCGAAATCCATGCGCGCTTTGTCCACGTCGAGGTGCGCCCCGGTCACAAGCGCCCCGTATTCGCGATAGACGACGGCGGACAGCACGTGCAGTGCCGTGTGGAAGCGCATGAGCCGATACCGGCGCTCCCAGTCCACTCGCCCGCGTACGGGCGTCCCGACGGGCGGCGGTGGGGCATCGAGCACGTGGACGACCTCGTCCGGGACTGTGCCGCGCCGAACCGTCACCACACGCCATCGCCGCCCATCCGACGCTACCAGTTCACCGGTGTCGTGCGGTTGACCGCCGCCACCCGGGTAGAAGGCCGTCCGGTCGAGGACGACACCCTGGTCAGGCGTGCCCCCCTCGACCACCGCATCGAACTCGCAGAGGTAGCTGTCCTCGAGGTACAACAACTGCGTCGGCGGCATCACCGGCTCCTCCGCGGCCGATGATAGGTCGTCGGCCCAAGCGAGTCAAACGAGAACGTCCACGCCGCGCTCCGGGTCACCGCTGCGCGGTCCCGTTCTCCTCCGTCGCGAGTGCCTCGCGTGCCCTCCGCAAGAGGTCGAGCACCTCCTCGTCGGTCGCTTGGTGGAAGTCCTGGTACCACGCACCGACGCCGTCCAGCGGCTCGGGGGTCAGTAACACTTCGACGCGATCGACTTCGCGGCGGAGACGCTCGACCGTTACCGGTGGTGCGACCGGGAGCGCGACCACGATCCGCTCCGGATGCTGTTCGCGCACGGCAGCGATCGCCCCCAGCATCGTGAACCCTGTAGCGACACCGTCATCGACGAGGATGGCGATCGTGCCAGTGAGGTCGGGGAGCGGCCGCCCCTCGCGATACAGCTGGCGGCGCCGCTCCAACTCGGCCACGAGTTTCGGCACGACCCGCTCGATGTATTCTTCGTCGGCTACCCCGAGAGCGAGCTCTTCCTCGTTGACCGAGACGAACCCGTTTTCCGCTACGACGCCGATCGCATATTCGGGATTGAACGGTGCGCCGATCTTCCGGGTCAAGATGACGTCCAAGGGCAGACGAAGCGCTCGTGCGATCTCGTAGCCGACGAGGACGCCCCCGCGCGGTAGAGCCAGAACGATCGCTGGTTGACCTACCAGATCGCTCAGACGTTCGGCCAGCCGTCGTCCGGCCTCGAACCGATCACGAAACATACTCCCACCCCCACGCTCAGATCGTCGCTCGGCGTCATCCCGGGCTGCGCTATGATTGACACGATCGTGCGGCGACCTCTTCGAGCGCCGCGAACACTGTGGAGGAACAGTACATGGCCAAACCACGTCTTCGGATCATCCCGCTCGGCGGCGTCGGCGAGATCGGGAAGAGCATGACGCTCTACGAATATCGCAACGAGATGCTCGTCATCGACGCCGGCGCCAAGTTCCCTGAAGAAGATCTCCGCGGAGTCGACCTGATTATCCCCGACATCGGTTATATCAAGCAACGTCTCTCCAAACTGCGCGCCATCCTCTTGACGCACGGACACGAAGACCACATCGGGGGCATTCCCTTCATCCTCAACGAGATGAAGAGTATCGCACCGGTTCCTATCTATGGATCGGAGCTCGCTATCGCCTACGCCCGCGCCAAGGTCGAAGACTTCAGCGACCCGAAGCTGGCCGATTTCCGCGTCGTTCAACCGGGCAAACGTTACCGTCTCGGCCAGCACTTCGAGGTCGAGTTCATTCCCGTCACCCACAGCATTCCCGGGAGCTACGCCATCGCGCTCAAGACGCCGCTCGGCTGGGTCGTCCACACCGGCGACTACAAGTTCGACCCGACCCCTCCACTCGGGCCCAAGACGGACGAAGCGCGACTCAAGCAACTCGGCCGCGAAGGCGTTCTGGTGCTGCTCTCGGATGCCGTGCGCGTCGAGCGACCGGGGCGGACACCGTCAGAGGCGGTCGTGAGCGAAACCCTCGACCGCATCATCGGGGCCGCCGAGGGCCGCGTCATCTTGACGACGTTCGCCTCCAATATCACGCGCATCGATCAAGCGATCCGCGCGGCGCACCGGCACGGTCGCAAGGTCGCGATCTCGGGACGCAGCATGGAACAGAGCACGCGCATCGCACAGGAACTGGGCTACCTCAAGCCACCCGACGGTGTCCTGGTACCGGTCGAGATCGCCATGGCGCTGCCCCGCAAGCAGGCGATGCTCCTGACGACTGGGAGCCAAGGCGAGGCAACGGCTGCCTTGGCGCGGATCGCGAGCAACGACCATCCGCACATCCGCTTGACTCCCGGCGATCTCGTCATCTTCTCGGCGACACCGATCCCAGGCAACGAACAGACGGTCAGCGAGACGATCGACCAGCTCTTTCGCATGGGCATCAAGGTGATCTACCCGGACATCGAACCCACGGTGCACGTCTCGGGGCACGCCAGTCGCGACGAGCTCAAGCACATGTTGCGCCTGCTCCGCCCCCGCTTCTGCGTGCCCGTGCACGGCGAGTACCGGCACCTCGCGCTCTACCGGGAACTCGCGCTCGAGATGGGCTACCTACCGGAACGGATCGTGATTCCCGAACTCGGCTCGGTGCTCAGCTTCAGCCGCGAGGACGTCCGCCGCGAGGGGACGGTCGACTGCGGCCCGGTCCTCGTCGACTTCGTCACCCCGACGCATCCCATCCTCCGCCGTCGCGACGAGGTCGCTTCGAGCGGCGTGATCATCGCCGCCTTCGTGATCGACCGGGAGACCGGGAAGTTGATCGCTGGTCCCGAAGTGACAGCAGAGGGGCTGAACGGCAAGGTGAGCCCGGAGACGCTCGCGAAGGTGACGGAGGAATTCAAACGTTTCCTCGCCAAGCAAAAGGGCGGCTTCAGCCACGGCTACCTGGTCAGTCGCACGAAGAGCGTCCTGGGCCGGCAGCTCTACCGGCGAGCGAAGTTCCGTCCGCTCATCTTGCCCTTGATCAGCGAACTGTGAGCGAGGGACACCGCCTGACGGCCTGCGGTCAACCGAGGCGAGCGATCAGGACGTTCACGACTACCAGCAGCGCGACGACGAGCGCGCCGAGCGCTTGGCTATTGGCGCGCCCCAACCGCTTGCGGAAAACTACCGTCAGCCCCAACGCGGCGAGCGCGAGATAGCCGGTGATGGGATGCCAGATACTGATGACTTCCGGAGCTCGGACGTAGAGGATCGTCCCGAGGACGACCTGAATGGCGATGAGGAGATGGGCGATGCCGACCACCCACATCGGTAAGCCGTCACGCTTGCGCAAAAGAACGCTCCCGACCGCGATCAGGAGATATACGACCGCCAGCGATTCGCCGAGCATGCCATGGATCATGCGAATGAGCCCCATACGCTCCCCTTTCCCCGGCCTATCCTACCATGCCTTCGTGAACCGATGCCCCGTTCAGTAGGATACGGGCTAGCCTCTCCCCACCGAGACTCAGCCCGATGCTGAGAAGTACCGCCCACTGCCCCGGCAGTTCGACCACCCGTTGTGGGTGAAGAAGGGGCACGCCTCCAGTGACGAGGTCGCGCACGAGGTGCGAGGCGAGGCCGAGCCCGAAGCCGATCCCGAACCACCGGTCTACCCGCAGGGCGAGCAGCGTCAGGATGCTGGCGGCGACGAGCGAGTGCGTCGCCGGCCGCGTCGGCATCGTCATGCAGGTGCGGAGGCGGAGCGAGCGAGCAGCGACGACGTGATCGAGGTCGATGGCGAGGGCACCGGTGAACGCGCCAGCGAGCACTCGACCGGGTGCCGGTGCGTGTGCGCTCACCGGTAGGCTCGTCGCGAGGCCCAATGCAGCATGCGAGAGTCCGTCGCTCCATGCCTTCCGGAAAGAGCCAGCGGGCGCCCGTGCCCACCAGCGGTGCGCCAGCGCAGCGAGCGCCCAAACCGCCGCACGTCCCACCCACTGCTGCATCGCTGACCCCACCCCTCCTTCGTCCGCGAGCATACTCGACCAGGTAGAACGGGAGGAGCGGTACGGATGACACAAGGGAGAGTCTATCGCGCAGTCGTCCTCCTCTCCGGAGGGCTGGACAGTACCACGCTAGCGTATCTCCTCGACGCGTACGGGTTCCAACTCTATGCGCTCTCGTTCCGCTACGGCCAGCGGCACGAACGCGAACTCGCTGCCGCCCGTGCCGTCGCCCGGCGACTCGACGTCGCCGAGCACCGTATCGTCACCGTCGATCTCGCGCAGTGGGGCGGTTCCTCGCTCGTCGGTGCCGGTGATATCCCCAGCGGAGAGACACAGGGCATCCCCTCGACCTATGTCCCGATGCGCAACCTCGTGTTCCTCTCCATCGCACATGCCTATGCCGAGGCGATCGAGGCCGACGCTGTCGCCATCGCGGTCAGCCAGGTCGATTACAGCGGCTACCCGGACTGCCGGGGAGAGTTCCTCGCCGCCTACCAGCAGGCAGCCGACCTCGCCTCGCGACGCTTCGTCGAGACCGGTCGTCGCATTCCGGTGCTCGCCCCCTTCCTCGACGTCCCCAAGTCGGGTATCGTTCGGCTCGGTTTGCGGCTCGGCGTCGACTACTCGCTGACGTGGTCGTGCTACCGCGGCGGCGAACGCCCCTGCCAGCAGTGCGATTCCTGCCGTCTGCGGGCGCAGGCTTTCGCCGAAGCCGGCGTACCCGATCCACTGCTCCAGACCTGAGTACCGCTGCGTGGTAGAACAGGGCCCGGTACAGGCAGTGGAGGGGGCGAGATGCCGGTTCAACTCGTACTGATCGGACTTCCGCAGAGCGGCAAGACGACCGTCTTCAACGCACTCACCGGCGCGCAGGCGGCGACCGGCACCTTCAGCGGAGCCGAAGACGAGCCGAACCTCGCCACCGTGAAGGTGCCAGATCCCCGCTTGGACGTCCTCACACGGATGTTCCAACCGCGCCGAACCGTCCCGGCCGAAATCCAGTATTGGGACGTAGCGGGACTCGCCAAGGGCGTCCACGAGCGTGGTCTGGGCGGAAGGCTGCTGGGATATCTCCAGCAAGCGAGTGCGCTCGTCCACGTGGTACGCGCGTTCGACGATCCGGCCGTCCCCCACCCCGAGGGGTCGGTCGACCCGCTCCGCGACATCGCGACGCTGGATATGGAACTCCTCTTCGTCGACCTGGCGATGGTCGACAAACGCCTGCAGCGCATCCGAGCGATGATCCCCAAACTCCGCGGCGCCGAGCGGGAGGCCCACGAGCGGGAGGGGGCGGTGCTCGAGCGGCTGCACCGGGCACTCAGTGACGGGATACCGATCCGGGCAGTCGAACTGGAGCCGGACGAGGAAAAGCTCTTGCGCGGTTTCGGGTTTCTCACCCAAAAACCGCTCCTGATCTTGCTCAACGTGGGCGACGACCGCCTGCACCAGGTCGAGGACCTGTTGGCTGCAGCGAGCGAACGAGCGAGCGGGCCAGGAGTCGCCGTCGAAGCACTCCCGGGGAAGCTGGAAGCCGAACTCGCCCAGCTGTCGCCGGAAGATGCGGCGATCTTCATGCGCGAACTCGGCATCGAGGAACCAGCCCGCAACCGAGTGATTCGGACCTCGTACCGTTTGCTCGGGCTCATCTCGTTCTTCACCGTGGGAGCGGACGAGGTACGAGCCTGGACCATCCGGCGCGGCGCGACTGCCGTCGAGGCAGCCGGAGCGATCCACAGCGATCTGGCGCAGGGATTCATCCGCGCCGAAGTCGTCCACTACGACGACCTCGTCCGTGCTGGAGGGTTGGCCGAAGCGCGGAAACTGGGAGCGCTCCGTCTCGAAGGGCGCAACTACGTCGTGGAAGACGGCGATATCGTCCATATCCTGTTCAACGTGTGAGGCGTCGGGGGGCGGACGACCGTGGGCGTCGACCTGACACCGCGGACGACTGGGCTTCTCTCCCCATGGTTCGTCCTTCTGCTGGGACTGTCCTGGGTATCGGTGCTCGTCGTCCTCTGGTGGCGGCGACACCGGTTCACGCCGGAGGTCGCCGCGCTCGGCGGTCTGCTCCTCGCCTGGCTACTGTTCTTTTGGCGACCGCTCTTGACGAGTGCTGCCGTACCGCGCGGGGGTGGCGACCTCAACTCCTTCTTCTTTCCGCTCCACGCCTTCGCTGCCCGCGTCGTCCAGGACGGTTCGATTCCCCTGTGGAATCCGACGCTCTTCAGTGGTCTCCCGCACTGGGCCAACTACCAGGCCGGCATCCTCTATCCACTGAACTGGATCCTGTACCTCCTGGCCCGGCCGTTCACGTACGCCGCGCTCGAGCGTCTGGTGCTCGCCCACTACCTCATCGCCAGCCTAGGCACCTACGCGCTGGCCCGCAGCAGCCTACGGCTCAGCCCGCTCCCCGCGCTCGTGGCTGGCATCGTGTTCCCCTACAGCGGGTTCCTGGTGGCGCACCTGGGGCACTACTCGATGCTGGCCGCCGCCGTGTGGATCCCGTGGCTCTGGCTCGCGCTAGCCCGCGCGCTCGAGACGCGACGCTGGGCGTGGACCGTCCCCATCGCGCTCGCGACGTTTCTCCTGGCGACCGGCGGGCACCAGCAGACCGTCCTCTACGGCACCACTGGCAGCGTCTTGTGGTGGCTGGCCAACTTGTGGCGTGCGCGGTGGGAAGAGCGGCAGGGGACGTGGGCAGCGCTACAGGCACGTTCGCTTTCAGGACTGCGGGCGTCCAGCCTCCCGCTCCTCGGCGATGCGCTCCGCGCTGCCGTAGGCATCGGCAGCGGCTTCGCACTCGCGGCGCCGGTGCTCCTCCCCTCGCTCGAGCTCGCAGGTCGCTCTGTGCGCTCCGGTGGATTGAGCTACGATGCGGCGAGCGAGTTCGCCATGCAACCGCTCGCGCTCGTCAACTTCGTGTTGCCGCGCGTGTTCGGCGATAACCCCACGAACTGGTGGGGTCCATGGGCGAGCGGTGAAGTCTGGGCCTACGCTGGGGTCGCCACGCTGCTGCTCGCCGCGCTCGCCTTGCTCGGCAGCCGCGAACCGCTCCGCTGGGCGCTGGCTGCGATCGGACTCCTCGCCCTCCTCCACGCACTGGGGCCCGCGACGCCGATCCACGGCTGGGTGTACCGGTTCTTCCCGTTCGCCGACCTCCTCCGTGCTCCCGCGCGCTCGCTCCTCTTCGTCGACCTCTCGCTGGCACTGCTCGCCGCTCTCGGCCTGGCGACGGTCCTCCAGCAGGAGCAGCCTGTCCTCCACCGCCTTCAGCGACTGGCACGCCGGCTCGTTTTGGTCGTCGGGGTGCTTCTCTTCCTGGTCGCGCCCCTGTTCCTGCTCGCGGTGGTGACCAGTACGACACCGCCCGAACCGGCCGTCCGCGCCCTCGACAGTGTCGTCCTGCTGGCCGGGTGGCTGGCACTCGCCGCCCTCTGGCTGCGGGCGCTACGTACGAACCTAGCGCGGGAGTCGCTCGGTCTCGCCGGTCTCAGCCTCGTGCTCTTGGACCTCTTCAGCGCGACGAGCACGTTCAATCCCACGTCCGACGACCTCGTCGTCCACTTCCGCCACCCTGAGGTCGTCGACTTCTTGTATCGGGCAACGCAGGAAGAGGGACCGTGGCGTCTGCTCGCACTCACGATCCTCTGGCAACCGAGCGCTGCAGCAGTACACGACCTCGAGGATGCGGGCGGGCTCTTCGACCCGATGCAGCCAGCTGCGTACGCGCGCGCGCTCGAGTGTGCCCGCACCGCACCGGAGCGCCCGCTCCTCGATCTCCTCAACGTCCGGTATCTCCTCACCCGCACGGATGACGGCACCTTCAGCCCGTTCTTTACGAAACGTCTCGCCGCCGCGACCGGTCTCGTCGTCTGGGAGAACCCGGACGCCCTGCCGCGCGTCTGGCTGCGTGGACGCGCGACGGTAGCGGAGATCGCTCACACCCTCGACCGGCTCTGTAGCGATACTTTCGACCCTCGGGCGGAGCTGTACCTCGCGCGACCACTACCGGCGGCTGACCCCACGGCCAACGGCACGGCTACGGCACGGTGGGAGGGCACCAATCGCCTCTCCATCGAGGTCGAGGCGAGTGCTCCTGCCTATCTCGTCCTCGCTGTCTCAGCCGACCCCGGTTGGCGGGCTGAACTCGATGGCCAACCCGCCACGCTCGTCACAGCGAACGGGATCTATCAAGCGCTCTGGGTACCAGCAGGACGCCATACCGTCCGCCTCACCTACTGGCCGCCGCTGCTCTCATGGGGTATCGCCTTCGCCCTCGGCGGGGTGGGTGCGCTCGGCGCTGCGGGAATCGTCGATCGAACGCAGCGCCGGCGCGGTGGTCGCGCTCCCGCTGAGCCGAGGCAGGTCGTGACGGGATCATGAGCAACCGCAGCTCCGGAGTGACCCCGCCTCTGCCATCAGCCCTGCGCGACTGACCGTTCACCGCCGCGGTTTGACGCCGTACGACCGCCGGAGTGCGGCGACAGCGTCGGCGCCGATGCCGCGCAACGTCAGTCCGGCGCTGCGAGCAGTCACGACCATGCGGCACAGGAACTCCAGCACCTCGATGCGCCGGAACGCTTCGAGCGGCGTTTCACCCACCGCGACGACACCGTGATTCTCCATGAGGACGACCGAACGTTCCTCGCCGAGCGCGCTCGCCACCGCCTGCGCGAGCTCGTCGGTTCCCGGCAGGATGTACGGCACCCGGGCGATCTCGCCGAGGTAGAGCGCTGTTTCCGGGACGAACTCAGTCGACAGCTCGAGATCGGTACAGGCGACGAGCGTCGTGTAGGGCGGCGAGAGGTGGATGACACAACGGACATCCGGGCGTGCCTGGTAGATTCGGCGATGCAACTGGATCTCCGTCGAGGCTTCGGGGGGTTCTCCGGGCCCGCCCTGCAGCGGTGCGAGGACGAAATCCTGCGAATCGAGTTGATCCAGCGCCGTCCCGCGCATGGTGATGAGGAAATGCGACTCGCTCCGGCGGATACTCAAGTTCCCGCCGGTCCCCCATAGGTACCCGCGGCTGCCCGCGAGCCGCCCGAGCATGATCAAGCTTTGGTGCGGGACGAGTTCGACCGGCATCCTGCCTCCTCGCGTCAGCCTCGCTCGAGCACCTGGCGGACGAGATCCGCAACCTGCGCCGGCCGATCTGCGACCGGCACCCCAGCGGCTTCGAGTGCGGCGATCTTCTCCGCGGCCGTGCCGCGTCCTCCTGTGATGATGGCCCCGGCATGTCCCATGCGTCGCCCCGGTGGAGCGGTGCGCCCGGCGATGAAGCCGACGACAGGCTTCGTGACGTGGCGTCGGATGTACTCGGCAGCAGCCTCCTCGTCGGCCCCACCGATCTCTCCGATGAGCACGATCGCCCGCGTCTCGGGGTCGTTCTGGAACAGCTCGAGCACCTCGACGAACGACGTCCCGATGACCGGGTCGCCCCCGATGCCGACTGCCGAGGACTGACCGATCCCAGCTCGCGTCAGCGCCCAGACGACTTCGTACGTGAGGGTGCCGCTGCGGGAGACGATACCGACCGGTCCGGGGCTATGGATGAACCCCGGCATGATCCCGACCTTGGCCTTGCCTGGCGAGATGAGGCCGGGGCAGTTCGGCCCGATCAGTCGCACGCCGCGGGCACGCACTGCGTGGTAGACCCGCACCATGTCGAGCACCGGGATACCTTCGGTGATGCAGACGATGAGCGGTATGCCCGCCTCGGCCGCTTCCAAGATCGCGTCCGGTGCGAACGGAGCAGGTACCGCGACGAACGATACGTTGGGGTGCGTCGCCGCGACGGCGTCGGCGACGGTATCGAAGACCGGCACACCGTGCACCTGGCGTCCACCGGCGCCAGGCGTGACGCCAGCGACGACCGTCGTCCCGTATTCGATCATCTGCTGGGTATGAAACGACCCTTCTCGCCCGGTGATCCCCTGTACCAGCAACCGCGTCGACTCGTCGATCAGGATCGCCATCGTTCCCCCTGACCTACTCGCTCTTCGCGGCCGCCACCGCCCGCTGGGCGGCCTCTTCCATCGTGTCGACGACCGTAAAACCGGCCTCTTCGAGGAGACGCCGCCCCTCCTCTTGCCGGGTACCGACGAGACGGATCACGATGGGGACACGCACCTGGACTTCCCGGAATGCTTCGAGGAGTCCCTGCGCGACGACGTCCCCGCGCGTGATCCCACCGAAAATGTTCACGAGGATCGCTCGCACGTTGGGGTCAGCGACGACGATACGCAGCGCCGCAGCGACCCGTTGTGCCGAGGCACCACCACCGATATCCAGGAAGTTGGCAGGTTCGCCGCCGTACAACTTGATCGCGTCCATCGTCGCCATGGCCAGGCCGGCGCCATTGACGATGCACCCGACCGTACCCTCCAGGCGCACGAAACTGATCCCGGCCAAGCGCGCCTCACGCTCGAGCGGATCTTCCTCCTCCGGATCGCGCAACTCAGCCAGCTCAGGGTGGCGTGCGAGCCCGTTGTCGTCGAGCACCATCTTCGTGTCGAGGGCGAGCCAGGTGCGCTCGCGCGTCAGGACGAGCGGATTGATCTCGGCGAGCGAGGCGTCGCAGTCGACATAGGCCTGGTAGAGCTGGCGCGCGATCGCCGCGAAACCGCGCACGAGGTCGGCCTCGATGCCGAGACGAAACGCCAGCCGGCGCGCTCGGTACTCGAGGAACCCGAGGAACGGATCCGCATGCTCCCGCACGATCGCTTCTGGCCGTTCGCGCGCGACCTCCTCGATATCGACGCCACCGGCGCTGCTGGCCATCACCACCACGCGCCGGGCATCGCGGTCGAGCACCACACCGAGGTAGTACTCGCGCTCGAACGCCACCGCTGGCGCGACGAGCACTTTCCGGACGGTCCGGCCGCGGATCTCCATGCCGAGGATCTGCCGGGCGACAGCCTCGGCTCGGTCTGGATCGTCGGCCAACCGGATTCCGCCCGCCTTCCCGCGCCCACCAGCGTGCACCTGCGCCTTGACGACGACCCGCCCGCCGAGTTCCCGAGCTGCCGCGCCGGCCTCCTCCGGTGTCCGCGCCAGAATGCCGCGGTTGACCGGAATCCCATATCGCGCGAAGATTTCTGCAGCTTGGAATTCGTGGAGATCCATCACCCCACCTTTCGACTCGACAACCGAGCCGATCATACCACGCTACGGCGCCGATCCCGGTCTTTCGTTCGCACAGCCAGAACAGCCGAGAGCGAGGGAGCCGGCGACGCGTCCGCCAGCACCCTCGCGTGCCGCTCTCGGTAGTTCAGCTCTCGCGTCCCTCAAAACGAAACGTCGTCCACGTCGGGGATGCGGTCGAGGACCACGTTCCCCAGCTCGCCGCTGGCCAGCCGCTCCACTCGCCGGATGAAGACGGTGATGACCGCCCCTTGCGACTCGGGATGGAACCGGAAGAGGCCGGTCGGGCCGACGAACCGCACGGCCCGTAGCGCCTCGAGAAACCGGGCCGTTTCCTCGATCGCGCCGTCAACAGCGGTCAGCGCCTCGGCGATGACTCGACCGGTCAGGTAGCCCTGGTAGACGAACTGGTTCGCGACGACGCCGTAGCGCTCGCGGCAGCGACGGACCAGCTCCTGGTTCTCCGGCGAGTCGTAGAGGACAGCGTAGTGCGACGAGCTCACGTAGCCGAGTGCAGCCGGCCCTTGCTCCTGCAAGTGGCTCTCGTCGACAGTATCCCCCGAACCGAACAGCGGCAGCCGTTCCGCGAGACCGAACTCGGCATACTGCTGGACGAAGCGGACCGCATCGACTCCCGAGTAGAAGGCGAAGACCCCGTCAGCATCGTACTGGGCGATGCGCTGGAGGTACGGTCCATAATCGGCCGTGTCGACCGGCGCGTACACCTCGCCCACGACAGTTCCTCCTGCTGCCGCGAAATGCCGGCCGAACGCACCGACCTTGTCATGCCCTGCTGAATAGTCGAGTCCGGTGAGCACCACGCGGCGGTATCCCAGCTTCTCGTAGGCGTACCGGCCGAAGGGTGCCTCGTGCTGCCCGTTGGCGAAGGAAACGCGAAAGATGAGCGGACTGCGCAGCTTCGGATCGCGTGTGAGGCCGGGTAAACCGGCGTTACTGACGATCAGGGGTACGCCAGAGGAAACGACGTAGTCGCGCAGCGCTCCGGCCTCACTGCTCAAGGTCACCCCAGCGAGCAGGTGCACGCGTTCGCGCTCGACGAGTTGCCGGGCTTTCGTCAACGCTTGATCCGGGTTACCAGCCGTATCCTCCACGCGGACGACCAGCTCGCGACCCGCGACCTGAAAGCCGACTTCGTCGAGGGCAAGTTCCAGCCCACGCACCAGGTTCTCGCCGAGCGAGGCGAACGGCCCCGACAGGGCGACCAGCATGCCGAGACGCACCGCTGCAGTCGTCGCAGTCGCCTGTGTGGGTACACCCGGCTGTCTCATCGCCTCCGTCACACTGCTCGTCGGAGTGTTCCCTCCTTCAGGTGCGGTCGACCGGCCTACGGAACATGCGGCGAGAAGACTTCCCACGACGAAGAGACTGCCACTGAGTACGCGTCGTCGAGTCACGCGCAGGTGGTTCACCGCCTTCTCCCCCCAGCACGACGCCGCGCATGGCGCGTCACCGCAGCCTTTCTAGAGATATTAAGTACTAAACCAATCTCCGTCAAGCGGCCAGCACGCCCGCGGGGACTGGGCGCGTGCTAGCCGCCCGTATCGGGCATCGAGCGTACTCGTCTCCGGCATGCAACGCCACGCGAGTGACGTGCGAGCCCCCTCGCGCCGCGCAGTACCGTTCCGGACAGCCACCGACTTGCCGCGAGTGACTCGACGGATTACACTGCGGATACGCAGACCGCGCGGGGCAACCAGTACCGGGTACTTCCGGGGAGGGAGAACCACGATGCGCCGAGGGACGATCAGGAGCTTCCTGGGAGGACTCGTCACGGGAACCGTTCTCGGTGCACTCGCCGCCTGGCTCGTGACGGAGCAGCGCCGAACGGCTCCCTCGGAACTGCGCGAGCGCGCTACCGCGTTGCTCCAGCAAGCCAGAAGCCGTAGCGAGCACGCGGCGGCAGCGGTCCGCTCGCAACTGGCCACCGTTCGGCAGTCGATCGAGACGCGACTCGCCGGGACATCGATCCCTGCCGAGCAGGAGACGACGCAGAGCGTCGGGGAAGAACGAGTCGAGAGTTGAGGCCATGCTGGGACGGTTACGCACGGCAGTGAAGTTCTTTACCTGGGGGCTCCTGCTGGGGCTGCTGTTCGCCCCGGCGAGCGGGCAAGAGCTCCGTCGCCGGCTGGTACGGTGGCTCACCGATCGTCTGCACGCTGGTATCGAACGGGCGCGCGAGCGACTGACCGGAAGCGCAGTCTAGGCGGTCACGGTTCCACCACACAGCGAGGCCGCCGCGCGGCACCACCGGGGAGCTCGACACTCTACCTATCGCCCGATAGCCTGGTCGCTTTCCCGCGTCACCCGCGGTACGCCCTCCAAAGCTTCGGCGGGAGTCCCCGCGGTGGTGGAGTCCGTCGCGGCACGCGCGCTGATCGCTGGAGCTGATCGGCAGCGCTCGGGGACAAGCGCTGGTTCTCGCGTGTTCCGTACCCCAACACCGTGCAGCGACCGGGAACTCCGTGATCGCCGCACAGACGTCAGGCGAGCTCGCCTGCTACACTCCTCCGCGTGTGCCGGCAACGGCGCCGGCAATACTTCGTTCCGGCAACGATGCCGAGGTGACCGATGGCTGAAGTGCTCCTCCGCGACCTCTGTCGCTGGGATCGACGGTTCAGGCTGGCTTCCCCGCCGGGCACGAGCGAGGAAGCAGCCCTCGATCGGCCCGTCTCCTGGGCAGTCAGTGTCCGCGCCGTGCCTCCGTATCTCCCTCCGCTCCGGGGCGACGAGCTCATCATCCTGAGCGGGCGGATCCTTCGCGAAATCGAAGCGGGTGGAATGGCTGATGTCGACGAACTCGTCGAGACGCTCGCCCAGGCGCCGATCGCAGCGCTCGTGACGGAGCCGAACCTGTTCGAGGAACCCGTCGGCTCCCTCCCGCTTCTGCTCTTTCCTGGGCCGATACCGCTGGATCTGGAATCGACGCTCAACCGTCTGCTCACCGAGCAGCGCCGCGCGCTCTATCGGCTCTCGACCGAACTGACCCGAGAACTCTCCCGCGCAGCACTGAGCGGCGGTCTCGAGGCCGTCCTCCATGCTGCTGCATCGGCGAGCGGGCGAGTCCTCGTCCTCCAGGACAGCGATGCTCGCATCTTGGCAGCCGCCGGCTCCCGGCCAACACCCGCTGCCCCGACCGTACTGGCGCAGGCGCGCCCCCACCCGAGCTTGCGCACGCTCTCCGGCGGCTCCGGCGAGCGACTGCTGACGGCGATCAGCGTGAGCGGACGACTCGCGTATCTGTCGCTCACCGCACCGGAGAACACGACCGAACGCGACCGCCTCGTCCTGACGCTCGTCGCTGGGCTGTGCGCGAGTCTGCTCGCGCAGGAGGGCCGGACGACCCGGACGACACCGGTGAGTCAGCTGGTCACCGACCTCGTGCTCGGGCGTCTCAGCGAGAGCGTCCTCCCCCACATCGCGCAGCGGCTGGGGCTCGATCCCGAGACACCGATCGTCGTCGCTGTGGCCGGGGGCGCATCGCCCGAAGCTCGGGAGGAGTGGCTACAGCGCATCGCTGACCCAGGGATAAGCGATCGCACAGCTCCCCTCGGTGAGGAACACGTGCTCCTGCTCACCCTGCACGAGGCAGACGTCCTCGAGCGGCGAGCACGACCATCGGCGGGCAACGCAGCCATCCCCACCGTGCACTTCGTGCAGCGAGTGCCTCCTTCACTGCAGCAGGAACGGTTTCTCGCACTCTCCCGCCCGTTGGACCGCTTGCGGCTCGCTCCGGAGGGGCTACGCCAAGCCCGCTTCCTGGCCGGGCTGCTGCGCAGGGGGGTGCTGGCAGGGCCGGTCGCGCGCTTCGATCGCCTCGAGGACACTGGGCCCTTCACGCTCCTCTACCTTCTCTGGGGAAACCCGGAGGCGGAAGCGTTCCGCCAGCGCGTTCTCGGTCCTTTGCTGGAGGAGAACGAGCGCGCGAGCGAGCTCCGACAGACGCTCGCTGCGTTCCTCGCCTACGGCAGCGTCTCCGAGGTCGCTGCGCGACTCGGCATCCATCGGAACACTGTCGCCTACCGGCTCGCGCAGATCGCAGAACTCACTGGGCGGAACCTCAGCGCCCCCGGCGAGCGCTTGCTCTGCGAGCTCGCTCTCCTGCTCGAGGCGCTCCCCTCCGCGGAATCGGCCGTTGCCGAGTGAATCGCGTGGAGTCCAGCGCGCGACGCTGGGCTGGCCTGCCAGCGCTCCGGTCACCGTCTCCGCGAGTCCCAGCGCGCCAGAGCTGGAACATACCCCCACGAGCCAGGTCGATACCACGCTGCGGAGGCACAGACCGCCCGGCGTGGTGCCAACGGGGGGCACTCGTGCGGCGGGAGCTCCGTCGCACCGCCTGACACCGGCCCCCGCGCGATCTGTCCCACCCGAGCGCCCCCGCAGGAGCGCTCGAGCCTGGACAGCCGTTGGGCGACCCGAGAGCCCGGCGACCTCGTTTCGCACACAGCTCAACGGCACGCTACCGACCGCTCGCGCTCAACCCGAGCGACGCACCGAAACGACTGCCGATCGCCACTCGCCGCATGGTTCGCGTACGATTGACTACGGACACATCTCTCGCTGTGGGAAGGGACGGGGTGGTGCTCACGAGCAGGCGTTCGCGACGAGGGTTTCTTCTGGGTAGCGTCGCCCTCTTCCTCGCTCCACTGTCCGCTGGCCGGGGATCTCCTTCGTTGGCTCTCGACGAGGCCGCTCTGGCGCTCGAACGCATCAACCGGTGGCGCAGTGCCCTCGGACTGCAGCCGTTCGCTCGCCACCCAGCGCTCGACGCAGCCGCTCAGGCACACGCTCGATACTACGAGCTCAACTATGGCGACCCGTCGCTCACCGGCATGGGGCTCCACCGCGAAAGTCCCGGGAAGCCTGGCTTCACCGGCGAAAGCATCCTCGACCGAGCCCGTGCCCACGGGTACACAGGATCGGTCAACGAAAACATCGGTCTCACTGGGTCGCTCGTCCGCTCGGTCGAACTCTTCATGGCGACGATCAACCACCGGCTGCCGCTCATCGACCCCCGTTACCAACACATCGGGTTCGGCGCAGTGAACCGCGACGGTATCCGCATGGAGGTCGTCATGGTCGGTACGCTCGCTCCGTGGAGCGAGCAGGCAACTCCGGAATGGGTCATCTGGCCGCTCGACGGCACGAGCGGCGTCGGGACGCACTTCTGGGGAGAGATACCAGATCCTTTCCCTGGTGCACGCTACCCGCTCGGTTATCCAGTCACCGCTAAGTACTTCGGCTCCGGTTCCGTCGCGTTTACTGGTGGCACACTGCTGGAGGGCGACCGGTCGATACCTGTGCACTTCGCGACCGGCACAGGCTGGCTGAGTCGAAGGACCGCCTTGCTCGCGGCCACCGAGCCGCTGCGACCAGGAACGCTCTACCGGTACCTCATCGAGGGAACGATCGACGGAGCCCCGTTCCGCCTCACCGGACAGTTCTGGACAGCCCGTTCAACGGACGAAGAACTCTCCTTCCAAGCACCCGCGCCGCCGGCAGCGCTGCCACCCGGTCTAGCGACAGCGCCGGAGGCGATCCGCGCCCTGTGGCTCGCGACCGACGGTCCCGTCGCCGCGGGTCGGTCCACCAGCTGGACATTCGGCCCGGACGCGTGGGCCGTGCGCTGGGAACCCTACGCTGAATCGCCGGGCGGCAGGCGCCGCGTCGTGTACTTGGACAAGGCACGACTCGAAATCACCGATCCTTCGGGTGACCAGTCTTCGGCCTGGTTCGTGACGAGCGGACTCCTGGTCTGCGAGATGGTCCTCGGTCGGGTGCAGATGGGAGACCGAGAGTTCACCGCACGCGCCCCAGCCGACATCCCGCTCGCCGGTGACACCGCACCGCGCGATCCCGAGGCTCCCACCTACGCGAGCCTCCGGCAGCATAGTGCCCTCCTCACCGGCAACCAGATGCCCGACCGGTCGGGACAACCGATCCGGGAAGTGTTGCGACGCGATGGCACCGTGCAAAACGATGCCACGGTACCGACAGCCGAGTACGCTGGGTACGATCCGGTGACGGGGCACAACAGCGCGCGCCTTTTCCGCGACTGGCTGGCAGCCCGACCCTGGGACGCCCTCTACGTCGTTGGCCGGCCGATCGCCGAGCCGTACTGGGTACGCGTCCGCGTCGGCGGACAGCCTCGCTGGGTCCTCGTGCAGGCCTTCGAGCGTCGGCTCCTGACCTTCACGCCTGACAACCCGCCGGGATGGCAGATCGAGATGGGGAATGTCGGTCGCCACTACTACGAGTGGCGTTACGGCACACCACCTCCGGCGTCACCGTAGCGGGCAGTGAACTCAGTAGCGGCAGGGGGCATTCGAGCAATACGAAAGGGGAGGAGTCTATGGCGGAATCGGAACGCCAGGCGACACTGGAAGCAGCGCGAGCCCAGCTCCGCGAACGACTCGCGCGCGGCGACGACGGCCCAGAACTTTTGGAAGACGTCTGCCGCATCCTGCAACGTGCTGTCCCGTGGTACGACTGGGTCGGCATCTACCTCGTCGAGGGTGAGGAACTCGTCTTGGCTGCCTGGCATGGCCCCGCTGCGACCGAACATGTCCGCATCCCGATCGGGCAAGGTATCTGCGGGGCGGCCGCGCGGGAAAGACGGACGATCATCGTCGACGACGTGAACGCGGACCCACGCTACCTCCAGTGCTTTCTCTCCACACGCTCCGAGATCGTCGTCCCCATTCTGCGGAACGACCGCGTTCTCGGCGAGATCGATATCGATAGTGATCGTCTCGCCGCATTCGGGCCGGACGATCGTGAACTGCTCGAATGGCTCGCGGGCCAACTCGCCGAGCGGACGGCTCAGGAAAGTGCGGGAGCTGCCTGACGGAACACTTCGTCCCACGTCCACGTGCTGAGCGGTCGCAGCTGGCGCGCCGCGAAGGCCTGCAACAGGTGATCGGGAACGTCGCTCGTGACCGCTCGAACACCGACCCGGACGACGCGGACCGCCTCGCGCGGATCGTTCACGGTCCAGGTCGTCACATGCCAGCCCTGGAGCCCTAGCCACCGCGTCAACCAGGCGGTCACGACGCGGTGGTGCAGTGCGACGACTTGGGCGCGAGCCAAACGGAGCGTCACAGCGAGCTGGAACGCCATGAGCGAGCGCATCGGGAACGCACCGCGCCCGGCCACGCGACGCGGCACCCGCGTGAAAGCGTGCCCGTGGGAAAGTCCACGATAGGCCGTCGGAAGGTAGCGCGCTAGACGGCGCAGACTCGCCGCGTGTTGACTCGTGACATAGACCCGTTCCGGATGCCCCCACCGTTCGACGATCCGGGCCAGCTGTCGCTCGTAGCCGCTCCCCTTGAGGTCGAGGTTGACCAGCGCCTGGTGGCCGAACTCTTCGAGGAACTCTTCGAGCGTCAGGAGCTCAGGCACCACCACGCGGAGCGCACGGAGGCTCGTGTGAATCAGCACGAGCCGTCCACCGCCAGCCAACGGGATGACACCGTCGTGCAGCAACACGAGTGCGCCGTCACCCGTAAGCCGGACGTCGCACTCGAGCGCTGGAACACCCGCAGCGAGGGCCGCGCGGAACCCGCAGGCGGTGTTCTCGCCGCGAGCACCAGCTCCACCACGATGGGCGATGAGCGTGAAGCGCGTTGCGGAGGCCATCGCCCTCACCGCTCCTCGTCCAGACAGACGCTATCCAGGGAGCGGATCAGCCCGTACCAGCTGCCACCGAGGAGATACCCCCCGATGACGTCGGTCAGCCAGTGATGCCCGAGATAGATGCGCGACAGACCGACCGTCCCGACCAACAGGGCTGCCGTCGCCAGCACGAGCATACGCAACCAGAGCCACCGCGTACGCTCGGCCAGGGCGGTGAGCGCAGACAGCCAAAAGGCCGTGTAGGTGACCACGTGCCCGCTCGGGTAGCTCGCGTCGCGGGGCTGAGCGACTGGCACCTGGATCGTCGGATGATTGGGTCGTGGTCGCCGAACGAGACGCTTGGTGACGAAGCTCACTGCCGTCGCTGTCCAAGTGAAGAAGAGCCGCCACGCGGTCGTGCGGTCACCACGCAGCCAAAACGCGGCGATCACTACAGAAGGGATCAGCACGCTCTGGGGCGGAAAACCGAACCAACTGACCCAGCGGAGGAACCAGCCGAGCGTCCGGGGCGTCTTCTGCTGGATGGTCTGCGTCACCGTCAGCTCGAAGCGGGACGCCGGATGCCGCCGCACCCACCAGGCCAAGCCGGCGTACAGCGCCAGGGCTCCGAACGCACTCAGCAGCCCCGGTCGAGCGCACATGCGTCGCATCGTCCTCCGGCCTCAGCGACTCACTCCGCGAAGTCGTCCATGTCTGGCGTCTCGTAGCGCCAGAGTCGATCGGGCCGCTCGAAGCCGAGCTCGACGAGACGGTCGACGACGGCCAAGACCACTTCGTCCGGTGTCGATGCTCCGGCAGTCACGCCGACCACCCGCACCTCCGCCAGCCAGGCGGGGTCGATCTCCTCGGGACGCTCGATGTGATAACTCGGCACCCCGCAGGCGCGTCCGACCTCAGCCAGACGCGCCGTGTTGGAGCTCTTGCGTCCCCCCACCGCGAAGAGGACGTCCACCTCTTGGGCGAGTGCCCGCAACGCTTCCTGGCGTTCCCAGGTCGGCTGGCAGATCGTGTTGACGATCCGAATCTCACCGCCGCGCCGGGCCACCCAGTCAGCCAGCGCCAAGGCGAACGCGAGAAACTCGTCCGTCTGCTTGGTGGTTTGGCTGACGACCGCGACTTTCCGCGGCGGCGCGATCGCACCCGGTGCCCCGCGCGGACCGTTCCAGGGCAGATCTTCCAGGTGCTTGGCTGCGACAGCACGCGTCGTCCCAGCCCAACCCAATACCCCGCGGACCTCGGGGTGATGGGCATCGCCGTACACCACGAGAAAATAGCCCTGGCGGACCAGCTTTTCGGCGAGTCGTTGCACCTTGGTCACCAGCGGGCAGGTGGTATCGATCAGCTCCAGCCCGGCCTCGCGGGCCTCCTGCGCGCGGTCGGGGCCCGCACCGTGGGCCGTGATGGCGACGCGGTGGAACCCGCGCTCGCGAGCCTCCAGCACCGAGCTGACCGGCTCGATACCCTGCGCTCGCAGGCGTTCGACGACCTGCGGATTGTGGATGACGTCACCGACCGTCGCGACCGGCCCGTGCTGGGCCGCCTGTTGGATGATTTCCAGCGCCCGGCGGACCCCCCAGCAGTATCCCATCACGTCAGCGAGGACGATTCGCTTCTCGGCGGCTGTAACGGTCATCGCTCGCTCCCTCGCGCGCGGCTCTGCAGCCGAACCCGAGTATACAGCGCCGTTACTCTCGGGCGACATTGCCCGGCAGGTCGCGTCTGGTCACTTCCTGGGCTCCGGCGCACTACCGCTCGCCCAGGCTTCGACCATCCGATAGAGCTCCCAGAGCGAGCGTACGGTCATGGCCGGTGCCACTCGCCCGTTCCATGCCCGCCCGTCCCGATTGCACCAAACGGCCACCAACCCTGCTCGCTGCGCCCCCTCGACGTCGTTCACCGGGTTGTCGCCGACGAACACGGCTTCGTGCGGCTGTACCCCGGCCGAGCGCAACGCGTACGCGAAGATCGCTGGATCCGGCTTGGCCACACCGACCTCTTCGGAGATCACGACCAGCGGAAAGAGCTGAGTGATACCGAGGCGTTCCAGCTTCGCCCGCTGGATCCCGCTCGGGCCGTTGGTAACGAGTCCGGTCAGGACGCGCCGCTGCAACGCGCGGACGACCGGAAGGCTTTCGGGAAACAAGCGCAAACCGAAAAAACGATCGCTCGTGTATGCTGCGAGTGCACGCTCGAGCCAGTGGTGTTCGGCCACGCCAGCGCGCTGGAGCGCTTCCTGGACGGCCTCCCACGTGTGGCTCGGGTAGGCGAGTGCCGTCTCGACGATCGCGTCCCTGGGCAACGTCAGCATGCGCTCGGGAATCGCCGCAATGGCCCGCTCGACACGCAAGCGGAACGAGGCCGCGTGGTCACACAGCGTATCGTCGAGGTCGAACAGGATGAGCCGGATCGGCATCGCGCGCTCCTCTGTCGGCAAGGGTACGGAACAGTGAGCCAGACGGTCAACGCTGCGAACCCCCTGATCGCCTCGGTATCCTCTTGGCCAGTGTCGCGAGCGAGGGAGTCATGGGACGGAGAGACGACAAAACGCAGCGACGACAATGGTCTCCCGGCCAGTGGGCTCTCGTCCTACTCCATCTCGCAGTGATCGCCGGCCTGCTGGCTTCCCTCCCCGCCAGCGTCTTCGCGCATCGCATCGCCGTGCGCGGGATCGAGACAGGTGAGCAGGGCGACCCGATCCCGCTCACCGACGTGAACCCGCTCGGCGTCAACACCTTCCTCCAAGCCGAACCCGACCCGGCGAAGGTCGAGCAGATGCTGGACATGATCGCAGCCGCCGGCTTCAGCTATATCCGGCAACCATTCTTTTGGTACGAAATCGAACCGGAACCAGGAGTGTACTGGGACGCCAAGTGGGGCGTCAGCACCTGGGAAAAGTACGACCGCATCGTCCGGCTGGCGCGGGAACGTGGGCTCGAGATCATCGCCCGGTTGGACAAGCCGCCGCGCTGGGCGCGCGAGGGGCAACCGCACCTCGACGAGTGCCCGGACGGTCCACCGACCGACTACGAGGACTATGCGCGGTTCGTCGCTACCGTCGTCTCGCGCTATCGCGGTCAGATCAAGTACGTCCAGATCTGGAACGAACCCAACCTGCGCAACGAGTGGGGGTGCCAGCCGATCGACCCGGCCGCTTTCACCCGGCTGCTCGCCGCCGCCTACCGCGCAGCCAAGGCCGCGGATCCCGACGTCCTCGTCCTCATGCCCGGCCTCGCGCCGACGGATCAGACGGGGCCCGAGAACCTCAGCGACCTTCTCTTCCTCGAGGGGATGTACCAGGCGGGAGCAGCCCCCTACTTCGACATCGCCAGCGTGATGGTCTACGGCTACGGCTATCCCCCGAGCGACCGGCGCGTCGAGTTCGCCCGCAACAACTTCTCGCGCGTGATCCAGACACGCGAAATCATGGAGCGCTACGGCGACGCGCACAAACCGCTCTGGGTCTCCGAGTACAACTGGGTCGCCTTCCCGCCCGATTGGCGAGGACAGCCGTCGGTCTGGGGTCGCCCAGTGTCGCTGGACGAACAGGCGCGCTACCTCTACGAGGGATATCTGCGGGCACAACGCGAGTGGCCCTGGATGGGTGTCCTCTGCGTCTGGTACTTCCGCTGGTGGCTCCCGCCGGGCGATCCCGAGAACTGGGCCGACCCCACCCGTGGCTTCGCCATCGTGGAGTGGGACCTCACGCCACGACCGGCCTACACGCTGCTCGCTCAGACGCGTCCAGTGCTCGACCGCGCCTGGACGGGCGTCTACTCGGCCACCAGCCGCTATTGGTCGCCCGATACCGGCTGGCAGCGAGGGGAAACAGCCTACGGCACCGCGTGGATCCCGGACACCGCCGGGGCCGTGCTGCGCTTTCCCTTCGGGGGACCCCGCATCGATCTGGTCCTCTTGCCGGGGACACGTCTCACCGTTGTGATCGACGACGGCCAGCCGCGGCACCTGGAGGCCAGCGGTACCGAACCGGTGCGCCTCACCGTCGCCGAGGGGTTGGCCGACGGCCCGCACACGCTCACCGTCATCGCCGAGGAGGCGCGCGGCGGCATCCTACGCGCCCACGTCGTCCGCCGACCATTCGTCCTCGATGCCCTACCGCTCGTCCTCGGCAGCCTCGCGCTCGTCACCGTCCTCAACGTCACCTCGCTCGGTTGGACGCTCCGCCGACCGCTCCGGACGCGACTCCCGGTCACAGCGCGGGACGAGCAGCCCGTTTAGTGTCGGCGGAGGGTCGCCAAGCAGCGGGCCAGCGCGTCGCGCCAGTCCGGCAGGGCGATACCGAGCGCTGGGGCAGCCAGGCTGGTCAAGGTGCCGTTGCGCGGTGGTCGGGCCGCGCGGTGGTACGCACTGGCCGGGATCGGCTCGACTTCGACAGGTAATTCGAGGATATCGACGACAGCGCGTGCCCAGTCGTACCAGGACGCGCTGCCCGCGTTGACCAGGTGAAAGGTGCCGTAGGCGGTCCGCTCCACGAGCTGCCAGAGGGCACGGGCGAGGTCCTCCACGTAGGTCGGATTCCCGTACTGATCGGCGACCATGCGCAGGCGAGGCTGCTCGTGCGCCAAGCGCAGGACCGTGGTCACGAAGTTTCGGCCCGTCGCATCGTAGAGCATCGCCGTGCGCACGATGGTATGCCGCGGGCAGAGTGCGCGGACCACCGCTTCGCCGGCGAGCTTGCTCGCACCGTAGACGCTGAGTGGGTTCGGGTGAGCGAACTCGTGGTACGGTTCCTCCTGCTCACCGTCGAAGACGTAGTTGGTCGAGATATAGACGAGCGTCGCTCCCACCTCGAGGCAACCGGAGGCGACGTGCTGGGTGCCGAGCGCGTTGACGCGCCAGGCACGCTCGGGCGTGCGTTCGCACCCATCCACGTCCGTCCAGGCCGCGCAGTGGAAGACGACATCGGGCTCGTGGGCGGCCAGCGCGGCCCGCACCGCGGTCGGGTCGGTCACGTCGCACTGGCTCGCCGCCAGCGCGACCACCGCCGCCTCGGCCGGCGCCGTCCGCACCAGTGCGCGTCCCAGCTGTCCCTGGCCACCGGTGATGAGCACTCGCACCGTTCGTCTCCCGTCGTCGCAGCAGCCGACAGGTTACTATACCCCCTGTGCGGTGCAGACCGCCGGGCTCGAGAAGACGGGAAGCAGGAGGGAGTGTTCGGATGCGATTCGGCGCACACATGTCGATCGCCGGCGGTGTCGATCGGGCGATCGATCGAGCCGTCGAGATCGGTTGCGAAGCAGTCCAGCTCTTCACGAAGAGCAGCAACCAGTGGAAGGCACGCCCCCTGACACCGGAGGAAATCGAGCGGTTCAAGGAGAAGGCTGCACGGTTCGCTCTGCCGGTCGTCGCGCACGACAGCTACCTCATCAACCTCGCCAGCCCTGACGATGCACTCTGGGAGAAGTCGATCGCCGCGTTCCGCGAGGAACTGGAACGCTGCGAAGTCCTGGGCATTCCCTACCTGGTCACGCACCCCGGGTCGTTCGGTGACGCCGGGCTGGAGTTCGGTATCCAGCGCGTCGCTGACGCCTTGAACCGCTTGCACAGCGAGCTCCCGGGGTATCGCGTCATGGTGCTCCTGGAGACGACCGCTGGTCAGGGAACCAACCTCGGGTACCGGTTCGAGCAATTGGCTGCGATCGTCGAGCGACTGCGCGAACCGGAACGAGTCGGCTATTGCTTCGATACGTGCCACGTCTTCGCCGCTGGGTACGAACTCCGTACGCCCGAGGGATACCAGGCGACGATGGAGGAGTTCGACCGCGTGCTCGGCCTGGATCGCCTCTTCGTCTTCCACCTCAACGACTCCAAGCGCGAACTCGGTTCCCGGATCGATCGCCACGAGCATATCGGCCAAGGCAAGATCGGGCTCGAAGGCTTCCGGCTCCTGGTCAACGACCCTCGCTTTCGCGAGCATCCCGGGCTGCTGGAAACCGAAAAGAGTCCGGATCTCCACGAGGACGTGGAAAACCTGCGCGTCCTGCGCAGCTTGCTCGCGCGGTGAACTGCTGCAGAAGGGGCGTTCCTTTTGCTCGGAGGACTGCTGCCGAAGTGGTATGATACAGTAGCGGCGGTACTTGCGATGTTCTCGTTCTCGTTCTTCGACGCACTCCCTGGCCGTCGCACGGCCACCTCCAGAGAGCGGTGAGGCTCGTGCAGGATCAGATCGCCCAGCTCTTGAGCCACCTCGCGCACGACGTCGAGGATGCCCTGACGGAGCTCGAGCGCCGGCTCAGCGCGATCCGGGCGCGGGTCGACACGCTCGTGAGCGAGCTCGAGCAGCAGCGTATCCGGCTGCAGGTACACATCGAGGAACGCCTGATGGATGCAGGAGGAGCACTGACGCTCGACGACCTCGCCGATCTCCGCGCTGTTGACGAACGGCTGGCGGCCGAGCTCGTGCAGGCGCAAGCCTTCAGCCAGCAACTCGCGGCGTTCCTGCAACTCCTCGCGGTCAGCCGCCAGCACCTGCAGAGCGGCCAGGCACTTCCTGGCCTCGATGCCGCGAAGGACCTGTTGGTGCGGCAGGCCATGGTCCGGGCACAAGAAGAGGAACGGAAGCGGCTGGCGCGCGAGATCCATGACGGCCCCGCGCAGGTCTTGGCCAACGCGATCCTCACCGTACAATACCTGGCACGTTTGCTCGAGCGCGGACCTGTCTCCACCGAGACGCTGCGGCAAGAGTTGGCCCGCGTCGAAGAGACGCTCCGCGAAGGACTGAGCGAGACGCGGCAGTTCATGTTCGCGTTGCAACCGACGACGCTGCAGCAGCACGGCCTGCTCCGTACGATCACGCTCTACCTAGAGACGCTCCGTCGGCACTTTCCGGCCGAGCTCATCGTCGAACTCCCGCCGGCACTGCCACCGCTCACGCCGGAGCAGGAACTGGCTGCCTTCCGCGTCATTCAGGAGGCGTTGCACAACGTCCAACGCCACGCGCGCGCCCGGCATTGCTGGCTAAGGATTTCGACGCACCCGTCCGAAATAGTCATCGAGGTCACTGACGACGGCCAAGGCTTTCGGCCCGAAGCGGTCGTCCCGACCTCGAGTGGGGGTTTCGGTCTACAAGGGATGCGCGAGCGGGCAGAGATCGTCGGCGGGCAGTTGGAGGTCGACAGCCGACCCGGCCAGGGAACGACCATCCGGTTCCGCATCCCTCTCGCCGTCAGCGCGTCCCAGGAGGCCAGTCTGCGCACCGGTGAGGCCTGACCGACGGGTGAGAGACGAACGGTAAGGAGCAGAGCAGATGAGCCCGATCAACATCCTCATCGTCGACGACCATCCCCTGTTCCGGAGCGGCATCCGCTGGAGCCTCGAGCAACATCCGCACTTCGTCATCGTCGGCGAAGCCTCGGATGGCAGCGAAGCCCTGCGCCTGGCCGACGAACTCTCGCCGGACGTGATCTTGGTGGACCTCAGCCTGCCCGGGATGAACGGGCTCGAAGTCGCGCGCGCACTCAAGCGGCGCCAGCCGCAAGCCGGCGTCATCATCCTCACGATGCACCAGGACGACGAGCAGCTCTTCAACGCGATCCGAGCTGGCGCCTCGGCATACTGCACGAAAGACATCGAACCGGACCAACTGATCGACATCATCACGCGGGTCGCCCGCGGCGAGTATCTCATCAACGAAATGGTGCTCTCGCGCCCCTTCGTCGCCTCGCGCGTCCTCGACCAGTTCCGGGAACTCTCTCGGCTCGACCGCTCCTCGAGCGGCTTCTTCTCCCCGCTCACACCGCGCGAGATCGAGATTCTCGACTGCGTGGCACGCGGCTACAGCAACAAGGAAATCGCGCAGGTCCTCAACATCAGCGACCAGACGGTGAAGAACCACATCACGTCGATCCTGCGCAAACTCGCCGTCAACGACCGTACGCAGGCCGTCATCTATGCTTTGCGTCACGGCTGGATCAAGCTCGAGGACACCGAAGAGAGCCTGCCCGGTTCCGGTCCCGGCTTCGGGCGTGAACGCGGACGGCGCTAACGACGGCCGAACTGCCGCTCGAGCTCCTCGGTACTCAGGTGGACGACGGTCGGTCGACCGTGCCCGCAGGCGTTGGGGGCACGACATTGTTCCAACTGCCGGACGAGCTCGCGCATTTCAGGGAGCGAGAGTTCCTGCCCGGCGCGGATCGCCGAGTGGCACGCCGTACTGATGGCCACCTGCTCGAGCGGGGTGGCCCCGCGACCGCCGCTGGCGAGGTCGTCCAACACGGCCGTGAAGACACGCTCGATGTTCCGCTGGACGACGGCCGGAACGGCACGGACTCGGACACTCGCCCCACCGAACGGTTCGACGTCCCAGCCCAACCGCTCGAGGTCGGCCGCGTAGCGTTCGAGGACCTCCAGGTGCGTCGTCGAGAGCTCGAGCACGAGCGGCTCGAGGAGTTGCTGTCGCTCGACGTCCTGCCCTTCCAGCTGCTCGAGCAACCGCTCGAGGAGGATCCGCTCGTGCGCCGCGTGCTGGTCGATGAGGTACATCCCGTCCGGCCCCTCGGCGATGATGTAAGACTGCCGGACCTGCCCCAACACGCGGAGGACCGGCAGGCGTGACGCCCCGTCCGACCTGTCCGGATCCTGCACCGCCGGAGGCTCGGCCGGCACCGGTGCGGGCGCACTACCGATGCGCGAAGGATCGGCCACCAGCAGCCGCCGTTGCAGCACCGGCGGCTGGAGCGGCGCGAACGACACGACCGGCGGTGGCTGGTTTGGGACATGCGCCAACAACGTACGACGCACCGCCTCGTGCACTGCGGCCGCGACCGCCCGCTCGTCGGCGAAGCGGACTTCGCGCTTGGTCGGATGCACGTTGACGTCGACCTGCTCTGGTGGGAGCGATACCGCCACGACCCCGACCGGATAGCGGCCGACCATGAGCAGCGTGTGGTAGGCCTGCTCGATCGCCGCGACGAGCGTCCGGCTCTCGATCCAGCGGCCGTTGACGAGCAGGAACAAGGACTGCCGGTTCGCGCGCGAAACGCTCGGCAACCCGATAGCGCCGTGGACGGCGATGTCCCCACCCTCGAGCGCCTCGAGCGGCACCATCTGCGCAGCCACGTCCGCGCCGTACACGCCGACGAGCGCGTCCGCGAGGTGCCCACTGCCCGTCGTCGCCAGGACCGTACGGCCATCGACGACCAGTTCGACGCGCACTTCCGGGTGCGCGAGCGCCAGCGCTGCGACGACGCGCTGGATCGCGGCGACTTCCGTGGCGTCCTGCCGGAGAAAGCGCCGCCGGACCGGAACGGTCGCGAACAACTCACGGACCGTCACGACCGTTCCCGGCGGCAACCCGATCGGTTCGACGCGGCCCATCCGGCCGTAGCGGACACGCAAGCGCGCACCGTGCGGGGCTGCTCGCGGGCAGCTGGCGATCTCGAAGTCACTGACCGCACTGATCGCCGCCAGCGCTTCACCGCGAAAACCGTAGCTGGCCAGGCGAGTCAGATCCTCGAAGGACTGGAGCTTGGAGGTGGTGTGGCGCTCGACGGCCAGGGAAAGCTCCTCGGCCGGGATACCGTAACCGTCGTCGCGCACGCGGATCAGCTCGCGGCCACCAGCGGCGACCTCGACCCGGATGGACCGTGCGCCGGCGTCCAGCGCGTTTTCGACGAGTTCCTTCACCACCGAGGCTGGTCGTTCGACGACCTCACCCGCAGCGATCCGCCGAATGGTCGCCTCGTCGAGTCGCACGATCGGCATCGCCCGCCTACTCCCGGAAGAGGAGTATACGTGAGTCCTCCTCTGGGCACCCTCACGGTATCGGACGCTGGCCGTTTTCAACCGAACAGTTTGCTGGTATGCTACCGAGGGCACTGCAGTCGTCTGGGGAGGGGTGGGCGATGGAATCGAGGACTGTCGAACTCAGCCACCTCGTGACCGTCAAGGTCGTCCTTCCGGTACTCGACGCACTGATCCAGCGGACGTACAGCCAGCTCGAAGACGCGGACGAGGCACCGCCGTACGTCTGGTGGATACGCGAGAACGGCTATGCACTGCGTGATCGCCTGCGCCGGGCACTCGGTGAGACACCTTGGGGAGCCAAACCGCTGCGGATCACGCTCAACGCGGACGAACTCGGGCTTCTAGCCCTCGGCGTTGGGCTCCTGCGCCACCGACGACAGACGCAGGTGGGAGAGCAAGAACTTGACGGCGCTGCGCTGGAGGAAGCACGCCAGCGACTCTGGCTGACGCTGCCGCTCGATACCGAACTCGTCTGGTGGCTACCGCGGCCACTCGCGTTCCGGGAACTCTTACCGCTCGTGCGCGCTGTGACGACCAGCTCGAACCCTGCAGCGAGAGAACACGCACGACGGCTGCAACGAGTCGTCGAAGAACGCCTGGCCCAGTCGGACAGCGACACCCTACGGCTGCCGACCCGCTTGGACGACTTAGCTTGGCTCGCTGAGCAGGCTGCAGCGAGCGCTCGGGCGCCGCAGCTCCGCCAGATGCTCGAGCGACTGATCGATCCGCTGCTGGTCACTCGTGCCAGCGTCTCTGGTGGCAGGCAGGCGAGGGCACGCGCGAGCGATGCCGGCAGAACCGCGGAGCGGAGAGCGAAGCGAGGCCTCGGAGACGAGGCGGACGACAGGACAGCAGCGCAGCGTACCCGTCCCCAGACGGCACAAGCGGAGACCGGTTCTCCGCCCCCCGCACCGGTCCTGCGTCGCGTCGCTGCTGGTATCCTCGACGCCGTCATCTTTTACGTCGCCAGCATTCCTGTCTCGCTGGTCATCGTACTGGTGCACTCGGTGATGACCAGCAGCGCGAGCGGTGGCGATACCACGCTGGCTGACCTCTCGACGATGCTCCTCTTCTTCGGTTGGGGCTACCTGTACTGGATCTATCCGGTCGGTCGTTGGGGCGCGACGGCCGGCAAGCACGTCCTCTCGCTCAAGGTCGTCACCGCCGCTGGGACACCGCCGGGCCAGGCCAAAGCGTTCGTCCGCAGTGCCGTCGCCGGGATCGTGGGGTCTTTCCTGTTCTTCCACTGGTGGTTCGTTCCGTTCCGCGGAGACCGCCGAGGTCTGCACGACCTCGCCGCCGACGTGTGGGTCGTGAAACAGCGGTAGCTCGATCCTGCACCGACCACCGCGGGGAGCGACCTCGCCCGAGTCACAAAAAACCGCCTGGGACACCGGGCATCGGTGCGCCAGGCGTCTCGTCCTTTGGGTGGAAGAAGCGCGCCGACTGCGCTCAGCCGCCGAGACTGAGCGGCCAGGGAGTTGGGATCCCCATCAAGGCGAGGGCTGCGCCGGCGAGCGCCAGATTCTTCATGAAGTGGGCGAGGTCGTTCGCCCGCGCCGTCGGGTCTGTATGCGTCCAAAAGTTGTGCACCATGACGGCGGCCACGACGAGGAACACGATGAGGAGGAGCGAACCGATCACCGGCCAAAGGCCGAGGATGATACTGAGCCCGCCGAGGAGCATCATCAGGCCAGAGACGATCGCTGCAGCCTGTGGCGCGGGGACGTTCTTGTAGGCCGCATACGCTGCGACGTCGCGCAAGAAGACGAAGTGACGCAGCCCGTAATAGACGAAGACTGCCCCATAGACCACGCGCCCGATCAGGAACACCCAATCCACTGCTGCCCCCTTCCCTCTCGTCTCTTCCGATCAGGATTCACCACTATAGTGACACAGAAAGGTTGCGGAGTCAATCATTCCGTGCGGACTACCCTGCGACAGGCGAGCGGGCGACGGGAGGTCGAGCTGTGGACGGTGCGCAGCGGGACATCGGCTACGTCACCACAGCAGCCGACCGCGACTGTGCGACGCAGTCCGCGCCCCGCGTGAGTGGTGCGCAAGCCCATCGAGACGACGGTGGTCTCGCGAGCAGTCGAAACGGTGACTGAAGCCATCGTGTGTGCCGAGGCTCTGCACAGGCGGAGCAGCACGTTGGCGGTACCGCCGACGCCACGCCCGATATCCTGGTGACTCGTCGGCGGGTCGACTCCGGTTTCGCACGCTTCACTGCCACTGACGCGGCCCAACGCACCTCGCTCAGCAGCGAGGCGTGTCGCACCAGGAAGCTCTGGTCGCGTGCAGGCAGGCTGGAGTCGTCCCGGGCACGGCCAGAAACTGGCCGCCTGCGATGCGCTCTCTCCGATCCAGCACCTGTTTCCCACCCGCATCACTGCTGCCAGAACGTGCCGAGGTCGAGCCTCCTAGCCACTATCACCACAAGTTTCAAGCGCTTAGAAATGCTGTCAGCACGGTGGTAGCCTACGGACACGTACCGGGTTTCACGCTGGTTTCAAGCTCTCATAGGTACTGTCAGAAACTCGTCCGACTGGCCAGGGAAGCGCACCACGACGTCGACGTTTCAAACCCTCATAGTCAGAACGCGCGGCGGCTCTCGAGCTGCCGCAGTTCTGCGCAGTTTCAAGCCCTCATAGGTACTGTCAGAACGTCGCGAGTCTCAGCCCGCGCACCTGCATCGCGTGTCGTTTCAAGCCCTCATAGGTACTGTCAGAACTGCGGTGGCAGGTGAAGTCGATGTCGGACCTGCGAGGTTTCAAGCCCTCATAGGTACTGTCAGAACTTGCGTCACGATGAATGACGCACCGTGGCTCGCTGGTTTCAAGCCCTCATAGGTACTGTCAGAACGTTTTTGACAGAGCGGCAATGGAGTTGGCTACTTGAGGTTTCAAGCCCTCATAGGTACTGTCAGAACTGCCAACAGCGCGCATGCTGGAAACGCGCGCAACAACGTTTCAAGCCCTCATAGGTACTGTCAGAACCCGGAAGGAGGACTGACCATGTGGATCGAGTCCCAGTTTCAAGCCCTCATAGGTACTGTCAGAACTCGCCTGGTCGTGGGTGAGCTCGTCGAGCTTCCAGCGTTTCAAGCCCTCATAGGTACTGTCAGAACCCGCTGTGGGGCCGGGCTTTCTTGTGGGCTCGCGTGGTTTCAAGCCCTCATAGGTACTGTCAGAACCTACACTATGAGTGAGCGGATATCGGTGAGCAGCCCATGTTTCAAGCCCTCATAGGTACTGTCAGAACCTGCTCGCCGTCTATGACCTGCTGCGCCCGATCGCCGTTTCAAGCCCTCATAGGTACTGTCAGAACCGAGGTGAGCCGTCATGATGGGCATGACCAACCGCGAGATGTTTCAAGCCCTCATAGGTACTGTCAGAACCTCACTTCGCGCACGTGAAGTGAGCACAGTATCACTGTTTCAAGCCCTCATAGGTACTGTCAGAACCGCCGGTGTCGAGCCCGGCCACCGGCGACCGGCATCGGTTTCAAGCCCTCATAGGTACTGTCAGAACCGGCGGCATCCTCATCGCGACCTGCCCGGCTGCCGAGTTTCAAGCCCTCATAGGTACTGTCAGAACCCCAGAGGAGGTGTTCGGATGATCCTGCGATTCGACGGGTTTCAAGCCCTCATAGGTACTGTCAGAACCGGGGAACGTGTCGTCGATCCCGACGACCTCACCGTGGTTTCAAGCCCTCATAGGTACTGTCAGAACCCGCTGAACGCGTTCGGTCTCTCGGGAGAGCACGCTACGTTTCAAGCCCTCATAGGTACTGTCAGAACGAGCCTCGCCGTTCCTTCGCGGCGAGGGCGAGTCAGGTTTCAAGCCCTCATAGGTACTGTCAGAACTCGGCATCTCGACGATGACCGCGCTCCGATCCATCGTTTCAAGCCCTCATAGGTACTGTCAGAACCGGCGGCTCCCCCAGTGGCTCCTCGCTGCCCTCGTCGTTTCAAGCCCTCATAGGTACTGTCAGAACCCGGTTCACAGTGGCCCGCACCAGGAGGCCGGGCTGGGAGTTTCAAGCCCTCATAGGTACTGTCAGAACCGACGACGACGCGCGAGTACCTCGAGCGGCTGCGCTTGTTTCAAGCCCTCATAGGTACTGTCAGAACCGAAGCGCTCGCGGAGCCCCTCGGCTTCCTCGAGCGAGTTTCAAGCCCTCATAGGTACTGTCAGAACCGCTGCTCGGCATCGCCGCGTCGGCGCGCCTTGATGTGTTTCAAGCCCTCATAGGTACTGTCAGAACCGCTGGCGGTGTTCGGCTACCCGGTCACCGAAGAGATCGTTTCAAGCCCTCATAGGTACTGTCAGAACCACTTGGCCTTCGTGGGGCTGCGCGCGGAGGAGTCGGGTTTCAAGCCCTCATAGGTACTGTCAGAACCTTCAGCATCCGCACGACCCGGAGCCGCCTACGCTGGAAGTTTCAAGCCCTCATAGGTACTGTCAGAACCTTGGCCTGCTCGACCGGCACTCAGGGACTCTCTCAGGTGTTTCAAGCCCTCATAGGTACTGTCAGAACCCGATGGTGTGCCGGCTTCGCTGCGAGCTGGGCTGAGGGTTTCAAGCCCTCATAGGTACTGTCAGAACCCGTGCAGGAGGCGCTCGCGAAGCTCGACCCGAT